>Ga0196970_1000032_pt1 | contig 248866 bp, 218 predicted proteins | sample S1v_513CmetaG_FD_148672 | JGI IMG/M metagenome (GOLD analysis project Ga0196970, IMG submission 148672) | Soil microbial communities from Anza Borrego desert, Southern California, United States - S1+v_5-13C | ecosystem: Environmental > Terrestrial > Soil > Desert | place: USA: California... | reverse complement strand
CCCAAGGCCGCAACGGCTACCAACTGCCGCCGCCTGCGCATCCCTTCTCACAACACGGTATAAACTTGTCAAAGAACCCGCAGCACTGAAACGTGCCGCACCGGCCGCTCTTCCGCCTCCCGTTTCGGGGATCGGACCAGAGTGGGCCGGAGACATTTCGGTCGAAGCCGGAAGATTAAACAGCTAAGCTGCTGTTCTTGCTTCCGTTTCTCCTCCGGCGCCGCGCTGTCGTTCAGCGCCCCGCCGTCGGTGGACCGGGTTATAGGCGCCCTCCCCCAAAACTGGCAAGCGGTTTTTTCGCCGCCTCGGCATTTTTTCGGCCGCGTCGTTTTTTTAGGCGCGGCCGGTGGCGCGATCCGTAGAGTGGCGCATCGTTTCGTTGCGAGCGCAGGACCATGCGGAGCTTCCGTCTTCTCCACACCGCCGACTGGCACCTCGGCCAGACTCTGCACGGCATTCCCCGCGATGCCGAGCATGCCTGCTTCCTCGACTGGCTGATCGACCGGATCGGCGAGCATGATGTGGATGCGCTCGTCATCGCCGGCGATGTGTTCGACGGGCAGAACCCGCCGATCCCCGCGCTTGCCCTCTTCTATCGGTTCGTCGCGCGGGCTAAGGCTCTGCACCCTCGGCTGGATATCGTGGTGGTCGCCGGAAACCACGACAGTGCCAGTCGGCTGGAGGCCCCGTCGCCGCTGATGACCGAGATGGGCGTGCGGGTGATCGGTACCCTGCCCTCCTCCGCCGACGGGATGTTCGACCCGTCGCCGCTGATCGTGCCGCTCCGTGATGCCGATGGCGCGGTGGCAGCCCGTTGCGTCTCCATGCCCTATCTGCGGCCATCCGATCTGCCACCTATCGAGGAGGCGGAAGACGTCGACCCGCTGATCGAAGGCGTGCGCCGGCTCTATACGCAGGCCTGGACCGGCGGCCGCGACCGTTGCCGCCCCGGTGAAGCGCTGATCCTGACCGGACACTGCTATATGCGAGGCGGCGCCCTGTCCGAGCTGAGCGAGCGCAAGATCCTGGGCGGCAACCTGCACGCCTTGCCGGTCGACATTTTCCCGGAAGACGCGGCTTATGTCGCGCTGGGCCACCTGCATCGGGCGCAGGCGGTCGGCGGGCGCGAGGCCGTGCGTTACAGCGGTTCGCCGATCCCGCTGGCGCTGGACGAACAACCCTATCCCCATCAGGTGGTTCTGACCGAGTTCGCAGGCGGCCGGCTGGTCGGGCATGAGGCGTTGCGGGTGCCGCGGCATGTGACGATCCACCGGGTCAGCGAAGCCAGTCCGGAGGCGGCACTCGACAGGCTGAAGCGGCTGGAGCTGGACAGCGGCCTGCCGCGCGACGCCTGGCCATTCCTGGAGGTGACGGTCACCCTGCCGGAACCCCGCCCCGCCCTGCGCGACGAGGTCGAGGCGGTGCTGGCCGGACGGCCGGTGCGGCTGCTGAAGCTGGGGGTGCGGCTGACCGGCAGCGGGCAGACGCTGGCGGACAGCGCGCCGCCGGTCGATCTGGCTTCGCTGGAGCCTGAAGAGGTATTCCGGCGGCTCTACCGCCGCAGCCATGACGGCGACCCCGACCCGGACCTGATGACGGCCTTCCATGAGTTGCTGACCGGCGTTCAGGAGACGATGTGATGCGGATTCTCGCGGTGCGCGGCGCCAACCTGACCAGCCTGGACGGCCCATTCGCCATCGATTTCGACCGGGAGCCGTTGCGGCGGGCCGGCCTTTTCGCCATCACCGGGCCGACCGGCGCCGGCAAGAGCACGATCCTGGATGCCTTGTGCCTTGCCCTGTTCGACAGCATGCCGCGGCTGCCGGAGGGGCGCGGCGAGATGCTGGGCCCCGAGGGCGATCCCAACAGCATCCGCACCACCGACGTGCGCACGGTGCTACGGCGGGGCGCAGGGTTCGGCTGGGCGGAGGTGGATTTCGTCGGGATCGACGGCGACGCCTATCGCGCGCGCTGGGAGGTGCGAAGGGCGCGGCAGAAGGCGCAGGGTGCCTTGCAGCAACAGAGCATGTCGCTGAGCAGCCTCGACGGCGAGCGGCGCTTCGGCGACGGCAAGAAGAGCGTATTGGAGGAGATCGAACGGCGGCTCGGCCTGACGTTCGAGCAGTTCCGTCGGGCGGTCCTGCTGGCCCAGGGCGATTTCGCCACCTTCCTGAAGGCGCCGCCGCGCGAGCGGTCTGCCTTGCTGGAACTGCTGACGGGGACGGAAATCTACTCCCGGCTGTCCGTCGCGGCGCATGAGCGGGGGAATGCGGAGAAGCAAACGCTCGACAGGTTGGTGGCGCAAGGCGGCGGCATCGGGGTGCTGAACGACGATGACCGCGCCGCCTTGCAGACTGAGGCCGGCGAAGCGGCGGATGCGGTGCGTGGCGGTGAGCAGGCGCTGGCCCATGCCCAGGCGGCGCTGGCTTGGCATGAGCGCGACGGGCAACTCGCGGCGGCCGAGGGCAAAGCGGTCGAGGCAGCCGAAGCGGCGGAGCGGGAATGGGTCGAGGCGGAGGGACGGCGTGAGGCGGCTGCCCGGCTGCGCGGGCTTCAACCGCTGCGCCCGCTGCTGGCCGATGCCGACAGGGCGAGCGGCGAAGCTGCCGAAGCAACAGCGGCCGTGGAGCGCGCAACGGAAGCCCGGGAAGCGGCGCGGCTGGCGGTGGAGCAAGCCGCCGCCCGTCATGGCGAATCCCGGCGGCGCTTCGAAGCCGCTTGCGCGGAGCAAGCCAAGGCAGAACCGGATCTTGAACGAGCGGCCGACCTGGACGGGCGGATCACGGCGCTGACGAGCGAGCAAGAAACTGCCCAGGCGACTGCAAAGGCGGCGGCGCAGCGGAGCGGCACGGCGCGGAAAGCGGTGCAGGACATCGACTCCACCCTGTCGGCGGTACGCAACGATGCCGCGCGGCTGGAGGTCTGGCTGCGGGATCAGGCGATCTTCGCCGTGGTGGCTAACCAGTGGGAGCGCTGGGATCGGCTGTTGGGACGCGCCATCGCCGATGGACGGGCAAGGGAGGCTGCCGCCCGGGAGCGTCTACGACTGGAGCAGGAGCTTGCCTCGACGGAAGCCGCTGCCGAAGGCGTGGGAATCCGGCTCGCCGAGGCGAGGGAGCGCTGCCGCACGGCAGAGCGGACGTTGGACAGTTTGCGGAGCGAGGCGGCGCCGTCGCTCGACGAGGCACGGCAGGCACGGGGCGAGGCCGGCCGCCGCCGGGACGGGCTGCTGGCGCTGCTCGCCACCGGCGACGCACGCCAGCGGCTTAGCACGGAGCGTGAAACGGCCGAGAGGGAGCGGCTGCAACGGCTGGGCGAGGCGGAGCGTGACGGAACGGCGGCGCGGCAGCTTGCCGACAGCCGGGCCGGGCAATGCGCGGCGGTCGAGGAAGCGGAAGGGACCCTGCAACGGCTGCTGCTGGCCCAGCGCGAGGATGTGGAAAGCCTGCGCGGGAGGCTGGTGGAGGGGGAAGCCTGCCCGGTCTGCGGATCGGCGGACCATCCCTGGGCAGGCGCCGGCGTAACTCCGCTCGGCCGGGTGACGCAGGATCAGGAGCGGCACCTTGCCGGGTTGCGCGAGACCCTGGCCGCGACGGTCGCCCGCCACGCGGCACTGGAGGCGGCCGAACGGGCGGCGCGCAAGGAGGCCGACGGATTGGCGGCACGGCTGGCGGCTCTCGCACGGGAGGCCGAAGGGCTTGAGGTCCGTTGGGCCGAGCAGGCGGCGGTGGCTGGCTGGGAGGTTGTCGGCTGGGAGGTTGAGGGCGGAACGCTCGGCGACATCCGTCAGACGGTCGAAACGGTGGACCGGCAGCTTGCGGCCATTGCGTCCGACGAGGAACAGGCACTTGATCATCGCCGGCGGCTGGATGCGGCGCAGCAGGAGCATCGGCGGCTGGAGACCGCGGCGGCCGGGCTGGCAACGGAATGCGAAGCGACCCGGCAGCGGCTGGCGGACGGACGGCAGGCCTTGGCGCTCGCGGTGGCCGCACTCGAGCGGACCGAGGCCGACCGGCAATCCGCTCTGGCGGAGTTGGCCGAAGGGTTGGCCGGAGATGCCGAGTGGCGGTCTCGGCTGGAGCGGGGGCCGGAGGACTATCGGACCGGGTTGGCGGCACGGGTGGCCGAATATCGGAAAAAGACCGATGCGCTGGCCCGTGCCACCCGCGAGGTCGAGCGGGCCAGCGGCGAGCGGGCGGTGCAGACCGCCGAGATGGACGCCGCACTGCGGGCGGAGGAGGAGGCCCGCGGGCGGGCCGGCGATCTGGCCGCGCGGCTGGCGGAAGCGCGGACGGCGCGCGGTGCCCTGCTGGGCGGGCGGGCGGTGGCCTTGGTGCGCAAGCTGCTGGCCGGCGAGCGGCACGAGGCCGAAGCACTGGTGGAGAAGGCCACCTTTGCGCGGCAGGATGCCATCGCCCGGCTGTCGGCGGCGGAGCAGGAACGGGAAACCCGCGGCGAGGCCGCCCGGCTGTGCGCCGACAAGGCCAGGGTTGCCGGGGAGCGGCTGGAACGGGCGGTGGCCGAACGGGGGGTCGGGCTGGAGGAGGTCCGTCGGCTGCTGGCGGCCGCAGAAAGCGAACTGGAGGCGGAAGAACTGGCGCTGGCGGTGCTGGAGCGGGCGCGTGGCGACGCGGCGCTCGTGGTTGCCGAACGACGCCGGCAGCGCACCGACCATCATGCGCCGGGCTATCATGCGGCGGGCCATCATTCGGCCGGCCGCCCGGCGCTGAGTGTCGACGAAGCCGCCGCGGCGGCGGAGAGCATCCGCGCGGTGCTGGAACGGGACCGCGACCGGCTGGGCTCGGCGCGCGGGCGGTTGGAGGCCGATGACGCCAACCGGCAACGGCTGGCCGGGTTGAGGACGGCGATCGAGGCGCAGCAGGCGCTCTGCGTACTGTGGGGCAAGATGGCGCAGTTGATCGGTTCGGCGAACGGGCAGAAGATGCGCAACTTCGCCCAGAGCCTGAGCCTGGACCTGCTGCTGACCCACGCCAACCGGCATCTGGAGGATCTTGCCCGCCGCTATCGGCTGGAACGGGTGGCGGGGGCCGATCTGGAAATCCAGGTGGTCGACCGCGAGATGGGCGACGAACGGCGCGGGGTGCACAGCCTGTCGGGCGGCGAGCTGTTCCTGGTGTCGCTTGCCCTGGCACTCGGACTGTCGGCGATGGCCGCGGGGACCTCCGGCGGGATCGGCACGCTGTTCATCGACGAGGGATTTGGCACGCTCGACCCCGACAGCCTGGATGTGGCGCTGTCCTGTCTGGAAGCGCTGCAGGCCGGCGGGCGTCAGGTGGGGGTGATCAGCCACGTTCCGGCGATGGTCGAGCGCATCGGCACGCAGATCCGCGTGATGCCGCTGGGCGGCGGGCGCAGCCGGGTGACGGTGCAGTCGGTGGCGGGGACGGCGCTGGGGGTGGCGATGGAGGAGGTGGAGGGGGTTTGAGGGGAGTGGTTGCGGAGGGTGCCCCCTCCCTAGCCCTCCCCCGCTAACGCGGGAGAGGGGACTGCCGCCGCTTCACGTTTCAGTACACGCCGCCAAAAATCCTACCCCCTCTCCCGCGAAGCGGGGGAGGGATGGGGAGGGGGCAACCGCCTCCTGAACTCCCCTCAGCGCCCCCGCTTCGCCAGGAACGCCAGCCGTTCCAGCGTGTGCACGTCCTGCTCGTTCTTCAGCAGCGCGCCGCACAGCGGCGGGATCAGCGTGCGGGCATCCTTGGCGCGCAGGGTCTCGGGATCCACGTCCTCCACCATCAGCAGCTTGATCCAGTCCAGCAGTTCCGACGTCGAGGGCTTCTTCTTCAGGCCTGGAACCTCGCGCAGGTCGTAGAACAGGTTCAGCGCCTCGCGCAGCAGCGCGGCTTTCAGGCCGGGGTAATGGACATCGACGATGCGCTCCATCGTCTCGCGGTCGGGGAAGCGGATGTAGTGGAAGAAGCAGCGGCGCAGGAAGGCGTCCGGCAGCTCCTTCTCGTTGTTGGAGGTGATGATGACGATGGGGCGCTTGGCCGCCGTGATCGTCTGGCGGGTTTCGTAGACGTGGAACTCCATGCGGTCGAGTTCCAGCAGCAGGTCGTTGGGGAACTCGATGTCGGCCTTGTCGATCTCGTCGATCAGCAGGACGGGGGCCTCCGGCGCCTCGAAGGCTTCCCACAGCTTGCCGCGGACGATGTAGTTGGCGATGTCGTGGACCTTCGCCTCGCCCAACTGGCTGTCGCGCAGGCGGCTGACCGCATCGTATTCATAAAGTCCCTGCTGCGCCTTGGTGGTGGACTTCACATGCCAGGACAGCAGCGGCTTGTTCAGCGCGCGGGCGATTTCCACCGCCAGCACGGTCTTGCCGGTGCCGGGTTCCCCCTTCACCAGAAGCGGCCGTTCCAGCGTGATCGCGGCGTTGACCGCCACCATCAGGTCGTCGGTGGCGACATAGCGGTCGGTGCCGGTGAAGCGCATGGGCCTGCTCCCTCAAACGACGATGTTCAGTCCACGATAAACAGGGTGGCGCCGATTTCGGTCGAGGACCGATGCGGGTGGTCGCCGAAATCCGACACCTGATAGCTCATGCCCGCGGTCAGGACGAAGCGGCGGCCATCCTTCAACTCGGTGATCAGTTCACCGCTGACCACGAACAGAACATGGCCGCGGTCGCACCAATGGTCGGCCAGATAGCCCGGCGTGTATTCGACCATCCGCACCCGCAGTTCCCCGGCGCGGAACGTGCGCCACAGCGCCTTGCCGGATTCGCCCGGATGTTCAGTGACCGGGACAGCGGCCCAGTCGGTCACGGTGAAGGGAAGAGTCGGGAGTTCCATCGCCGGACCTCGACAAAAACGGCATGAACGGAAAAACGGCCCCCGGAGCAGTCCGGGGGCCGGGTTCCATCAGGATCAGGAGGCCTTCTTGGCCGCGATGGCCTTTTCGATGGCCTCGACCGCCGCCGGGGCCAGCGAGGCGTCGGGGCCGCCGGCCTGGGCCATGTCCGGCCGGCCGCCGCCGCCCTTGCCGCCCAGCGCCTCGGCGCCGACGCGGACCAGATCGACGGCGCTCAAGGTGCCGGTCAGATCGTCGGTCACGCCGATGACGATGGACGCCTTGCCCTCGTTGGACGCGATCAGAACCACGACGCCGGAGCCGACCTGCTTCTTCAGTTCGTCGGCCATCGGCTTCAGGTCCTTGGCCGGCAGGCCTTCGACAACGCGGGCGGCGAACCTGATGCCCGCGATGTCCTTGGCCTCGTTGCCGCCCTCGGCCTTGGCGCCGCCACTCATGGCGACCTGCCGGCGCAATTCCGCCAGTTCGCGCTCCATCTTGCGGCGCTCTTCCACCAGCGCAGCGACGCGGGTCGGAACCTCGTCGGGCTTCACCTTCAGGACGCCCGCCGCCTCGGTCAGCAGATGGTCGCGCTCGGACAGCCACGCCTTGGCGCCGGTGCCGGTCAGCGCCTCGATGCGGCGGACGCCGGCGGCGACGGCACCCTCGGAGACAATCTTGAAGACACCGATGTCGCCGGTGCGGCGGACATGGGTGCCGCCGCACAGTTCGATGGAATAGTCGCGGTCGAGTTCGCCATGCGGACCGCCCATGGAGACCACGCGGACCTCGTCGCCGTACTTCTCGCCGAACAGGGCCATGGCGCCCTGGGCACGGGCCTCGTCCGGGGACATCAGGCGGGTGATGACCTCGCTGTTGCCCAGCACGCGGCGGTTCACCTCATCCTCGACGGCGGCGATGTCGGCGGCGGACAGGCCGGTCGGCTGGCTGATGTCGAAGCGCAGACGCTCCGGCGCAACCAGCGAGCCCTTCTGGGTGACATGGTCGCCCAGCCGGTGGCGCAGCGCCTCGTGCAGCAGGTGGGTGGCCGAGTGGTTGGCGCGGATGGCGGCGCGGCGCTCGCTGTCGACGCGCAGTTCGACAACATCGCCGACCTTGAGGGTGCCCTTGGTGACGGTGCCGACATGGGCCCACACCGCACCCAGCTTCTTCAGCGTGTCGGAGACCGCGACCTCGGCCCCGCCGGCGGAGAAGATCACGCCGGCGTCGCCGACCTGACCGCCCGATTCGCCGTAGAAGGGCGTCTGGTTGACGACGACCATCACCTGATCGCCGATGTCGGCGGCCTCGACCCGGGCATCGCCCTTGACGATGGCGGTCACCTTGCCCTCGGCGACTTCGGTGTCGTAGCCAAAGAACTCGGTGGCGCCCAGTTCGTCCTTGATCTCGTACCACAGCTTCTCGGTGCCGACCTCGCCCGACCCGGCCCAGGATTCGCGGGCCTTGCGGCGCTGCTCGTCCATGGCGGCCTTGAAGCCTGCCTCGTCGACGCCGCGGCCCTGGCCGCGCAGAACGTCCTGCGTCAGGTCGAGCGGGAAGCCGTAGGTGTCGTACAGCTTGAAGGCGACGTCGCCGGCCAGCGGCTGGCCTTCGCCGAGATGACCGACCTCGTCCTCCAGCAGGCGCAGGCCGCGTTCCAGCGTCTGCTTGAAGCGGGTTTCCTCCAGCTTCAGCGTCTCGACGATCAGGGCACGTGCGCGGTTCAGCTCCGGATAGGCGTCGCCCATCTGCTGGATCAGCGCCGGGACCAGGCGGTGCATCAGCGGCTCTCGCGCGCCGATCATGTGGGCGTGACGCATGGCGCGGCGCATGATGCGGCGCAGCACATAGCCGCGGCCTTCGTTCGACGGCAGCACGCCGTCGGCGATCAGGAAGGAGGTGGAGCGCAGATGGTCGGCGATGACGCGGTGCGACACGGCATGCGGGCCGTCCGGAGCCGTCTTGGTCGCTTCGGCCGACGCCACGATCAGCGCCCGCATCAGGTCGATGTCGTAATTGTCGTGCTTGCCCTGCAGGACGGCGGCCAGACGCTCCAGCCCCATGCCGGTGTCGATCGACGGCTTGGGCAGCGGCACCAGATTGTCGGGACCCAGCTGTTCATACTGCATGAACACGAGGTTCCAGATCTCGATGAAGCGGTCGCCATCCTGGTCCGGGCTGCCCGGCGGGCCGCCGGCGATGGACGGGCCGTGGTCGAAGAAGATCTCGGAGCAGGGGCCGCAGGGGCCGGTGTCGCCCATGCGCCAGAAATTGTCGTCGGTCGGGATGCGGATGATGCGGTCATCCGACAGGCCGGCGACCTTGCGCCAGATGCCCGCGGCGTCCTCGTCGGAGGTGTGGACCGTCACCAGCAGCTTGTCGGCCGGCAGGCCGTATTCCTTGGTGATCAGGTTCCAGGCGAACGCGATGGCGTCGTCCTTGAAATAATCGCCGAAGGAGAAATTGCCCAGCATCTCGAAGAAGGTGTGATGCCGAGCGGTGTAGCCGACATTGTCCAGGTCGTTGTGCTTGCCGCCGGCGCGCACGCATTTCTGCGAGGTGACCGCGCGCTTGTAGGGCCGCGTCTCGGCACCGGTGAAGACGTTCTTGAACTGGACCATGCCGGCGTTGGTGAACATCAGCGTCGGGTCGTTGCGCGGCACGAGCGGCGACGAGTCGACGATCTGATGGCCCTGCTTGGCGAAGAAATCCAGGAACGTGCGACGGATGTCGTTGGCGGTCTGCATACGGTCAAGGCTCCGGGTGCGCGGCTAAGGCCTTCCATTGGCCGAACCGTGCTTTTAGCGCGAGAATGGCGGCATGTCCACGGCGGACGGATTATTACCCTGCGTCACGGCAGACAAGAGGCGGCGGGCTTACTCGGTCTCCGCCGCGGCGCGTGCCTTTTCGATGCGACGGCCGATGATGATGGCGATCTCGTACAGCCCGATCAGCGGAACCGCCAGGCTGACCTGGCTGATGACGTCCGGCGGGGTCAAGATCGCCGCCGCGACGAAGGCGCCGACGATGGCATAGCGCCGCTTGGAGGCCAGCGCGTCGGTGCTGACGATCCCGACGCGCACCAGCAGGGTCAGCAGCACCGGCAGCTGGAAGGCGATGCCGAATGCGAAGATCAGCGACATCACCAGATGCAGGTATTCGCCGACGCGCGCCTCGAACTCGATGGGCAGGGCGTTGGCGTCGCCACCGGGGTGGAACTCGAAGCCCAGGAAGAAGCGCCAGGCCATCGGGAAGATGAAGTAATAGACGATGCCGGCACCGGTCAGGAACATCACCGGAGTCGCGACCAGGAAGGGCAGGAACGCCTTGCGCTCGTGCTTGTACAGGCCCGGCGCCACGAACATCCAGATCTGGCTGGCGATGATCGGGAAGGAGATGAAGCAACCGGCCCAGAATGCCACCTTCACATAGGTGAAGAAGGCTTCCGTCAGGCCGGTGTAGATCATCCGCCGCCCCTGCCCCGCCAGCAGGTCGGCCAGCGGTTGGACCAGGAAATTGTAGATCCGGTCCGACACGGCGTAGCACAGCAGAAAGGCGATCAGGATGGCGCCGACCGACCACATCAGCCGGTTCCGCAGCTCGATCAGATGATCGATCAGCGGCATCTTGCTGTCTTCGAGTTCGTCCTGATGCGTTTCGCCGGTCATGGTCCGTCTTCGACCTTAGGTCTGCTTATCGGTGGACTGGGCGGAGGCCACTTCGGCCGGCTGTGCCGCCGGTTGGGTGGCCGGCGGCACAAGGGCCGGCTGGGGCGGCTGGGTGGTGATCGGCGACGGGGCGGCGGACGGCGGCGTGCTGTCTGTCACCACCGGGACCGGCGTCTGCGTCGGCACCGGCGCCTGGGGCAGGTCCGGTTCCGGGGTGCTGCCGGCATGGCCGTTCAGCCCCACGTCGAAGCCCTTGGGATCGAAGGCTTTCCCCACCTCCCCCTTCGGGTCGATGGTGTCCTCCATCATCTTTTTGATGTTCAGGTCGCGGGTCTTCAGGGCTTCCTTGCGAAGCTCGTCCAACTCGGTCTCCCGCATCATGTCGTCGATGTGGGTCTGGAATTCGCGCGCGACGCCTCTCGCCTTACGCACCCATTTGCCGAGCGTGAAGATCGCCTTGGGCAGATCCTTGGGCCCGATGACCACGAGGGCGATGACGGCGATCACCATCAGTTCGGACCAAGCGATGTCGAACATGTTCTTCCGGCTTCACGAATGCGGTGGGCAGGATGGCGCGCGAACGGAACCCACGAGGGTCCCCGCGCGCCCGCCGGTCAGCTGCGGACCGCCTCGTCCTTTTTGGCCGCGGTTTCGGCCGTGTTGGCCGGCTGGTTCGGGATGACCTTGGCATTGGCGCCGGGGGCATTGGCGCCGGACGCGGCGTCATCGCTGTCGTCCTGCAGGCCCGCCTTGAAGGACTTCACACCCTTGGCGAGATCGCCCATCACCTTCGGCAACTTTCCAGCGCCGAACAGGAGAAGAACGATCAGTAGAACGATGATCCAGTGCCAGATGCTGAAAGAACCCATGGCGCGCCTATCACGTTTGAACGGCCTTTGCGGCGGGCCGGCACTATGGCAGAAAGGCCATTGGGCCGCAACGTTCGCCCCACCATCCTTAACCGGTTGTCATTGAGGTTTCACGGGAATTCGCGCAGACCGGCCGGAAAATCACCGCCCGGCTCAGGACTCCTCGTCGCCGTCGTCGCCCGATGCGGCAAAGCCGCCGTCATCCCCGGCCGACCCAAGTCCCAGAAGCACCGGACGGCTGTCAAGCAGGCCGGCGGCGCGCAGGTCGTCGACGCTGGGCAGGTCGCGCAGGCTTTCCAAGCCGAAATGGTCGAGGAAATGGTCGGTGGTGATCCAGGTCAGCGGCCGGCCCGGCGTCTCCCGCCGCTTGCCCGGCCGGATCCAGCCATGCTCCATCAACAGGTCCAGCGTGCCCTTGCTGGTCGCCACGCCGCGAATGGATTCGATCTCGCCCCTGGTCACCGGCTGGTGATAGGCGATGATCGCCAGGGTTTCGATCGCCGCGCGCGACAGCTTGCGCGACACCTCCTCCTCCCGGCGCAACTCCGGCGCCAGATCGACCGCGGTGCGGAAGGCCCAGCCGCCGCCGGTGCGCACCAGATTGACGCCGCGCGGGGCGTAATGTGCGCGCAGTTCCTCCAGCAGCAGGCCGACCTCCGGCCCGACGCGGCCGGCCAGCGTCTCCTCGTCCAGCGGTTCCGCCGAGGCGAACAGCAGCGCTTCCAGCAGGCGCAGCCGGCCGATGCGGGCCTCCGCCTCCTGGGCGTCGGTGACTTCCTTGATCATGGTCCTCAAGAATCCGATGGGTCCGCGGGCGTGTCGCCGGCTTGGCGTCCGCGGACATAAAGCGGGGCGAAGGCACCCTCCTGGCGCAGTTCCACCCGGCCGGCCTTCGCCAGTTCCAGCGTCGCCGCGAAATGGGCGGCCAAGGCGGAGCGGGTCAGCAGCCCGCCGCCCTCCCCGCCCGGCAGGAAGCTGGCCAGCGTCGCCCAATCCGGCATGCGGCCCAGCAGAGTGGACAGGCGCTGCACCGCCTCCTCCATGGAATAGAGGCGGACCGGGGCGATGTGCAGGACGCCGGCCTCCTTGCGGGCACGTTGCCGGCCATAAGCACGCAGCAGGTCGAACAGGGTGACCTCATAGACCGACTTGCGCCGCAGGTCCAAATCCTCCGGCGCGCCACGGGGGTGGACGTCGATGCCCAGCCGCGGACGGGCGAACAGCTTGGCCGCAACGCCCTTCATCGCCTCCAGCCGCTGGAGTTGGAAGGCCAGTGCCGCGGCCATGTCCTCGCCGGACGGCTCCTCCCCCTCCGGTTCGGGCAGCAGCAGGCGCGACTTCAGGTAGGCCAACCACGCCGCCATCACCAGATAGTCGGCCGCCAGTTCCAGCCGCACCTTCCGCGCCTCCGCCACGAAGGCAAGGTACTGGTCGGCCAGTTCCAAGATGGAGATGCGCGTCAGATCGACCTTCTGGTCGCGCCCCAGCGCCAGCAGCATGTCGAGCGGTCCCTCGAAGCCATCCAGAACCAGCAACAGCTGTTCGGACGGCGACACCTCCGCCGCGGCGGGTGTGTCGACCGTGCGCTCGGCCAGCAGATCGGCCATTGCAAAACCTTCAGTCGTTGCCGGTCAGGATGCGGATAAAGTCGATCACCGCGTCCACCGGCGGCCCCAGGACCCAATGCATGACGCTCAGATCCATGCCGATCTGGCGCCCCAGCATCGGCAGCAGGAAAAAGGCCGCCATCAGGATCAGCAGCCCGAAGCGCTCCAACCGGGCCAGCGGCACGGCCAGCACGTCCGGCAGGATGCCGACCGCCACCCGCCCGCCGTCCAGCGGCGGCAGTGGGATCAGGTTGAAGACCATCAGGATGACGTTGACCAGCACCGACACCTCGGCGGCGGAGCGGATCCACAACTCGGGCAGGCTGTTTTCCGGGTTGACCAGCCGCCAGACCACCGCCGACGCCACCGCCAGCAGGAAGTTGGTGCCCGGACCGGCCAGCGCCACCCACACCATGTCGCGGCGCGGATGGTCCAGGCGGGCGAAATTGACCGGCACCGGCTTGGCCCAGCCGAAGACGAACCCGGTGGTGAAGTACATCAGCGCCGGCAGCAACACCGTGCCGAACGGATCGATGTGGCGGATCGGGTTGAAGGTGACCCGCCCCAGCCGATAGGCGGTGTCGTCGCCCAGCCTCCAGGCGACGAAACCGTGCGCCGCCTCGTGCAGGGTGATGGCGATGATGGCCGGCAGGGCCACGGCCGTCACCTGGAAGATCCATTCCTCCATCGTCCGCTCCCGTCCGTCAGGCCTGGGCCGTGCCGAGAAGCTCGGCCAGCCGGTTGGTCAATGCCGCGATGTCCGCGGGTTCCGGCGCATGGCGCATCGCCTCGGCCCGCGCCCAGCGCTCCGCCGCCGCACCGCTCAGCACCGGAACGGCGCCGAGCAGCGACCGCATCTCGTCCAGATCGCCGTTGCAGTGGAGCACGACATCCATGCCCGCCGCCAGCACCGCTTCGGCCCGCGTGCGCGGATCGCCCTGCAGCGCGTTCATCGACAGGTCGTCGCTGAACAACAGCCCGCCGAAACCGATGGACGGCCCCCGCACCACCTCGCGTACCACGATGGACGACGTGCTGGCCGGGGCGGTCGGGTCGATCGCCTTCAGCACCACATGCGCCACCATCGCCAGCGGCAGGTCGGCCAGCGCGCGGAAGGGGGCGAAATCTGTGGCCTCCAGCTCCGCGCGGTCCGCCTCCACCACCGGCAGCTCGGCATGGCTGTCGGCGAAGGCGCGGCCATGGCCGGGAATGTGCTTGACGACCGGCAGCACGCCGCCGGCCAGCAGCCCTTCGGCGGTGGCGCGGGCGAGCGCGATCACCACGGCGGGATCGCGCGAGAAGGCGCGGTCGCCGATGATGTCGTGCGCGCCCTCCACCGGAACGTCGCACACGGGCGCGCAGTCCACCGTAATGCCGACCTCCGCCAGCATATGGGCGAGCAGCCGGCCGTTGATCCAAGCGGCCTCTTGGGCCGCTTCGCGCCCGGCGTCGGCATCGCGCCCGGCCAGCGCGCCGAACACGCCCATCGGCGGGTGGGCCGGCCAATGCGGCGGGCGCATGCGCGCGACGCGGCCGCCCTCCTGATCGATTAGGACGGGGGCATCCGGCCGGCCGACGCTGGCGCGCAGGTCGTCCACCAGCCGGCGCATCTGGTCGCGGCTGTCGCAGTTGCGGCGGAACAGGATGAAGCCGAGCGGATCGGCATCGCGGAAGAAGGCGGCTTCGTCCGGCGTCACCTCCTGCCCGGCGCAGCCGAAAACGACTGCGCGCGGATGGGCAACCGGGGAGAAGCTCACCGAACTGCGGCCCATGGACTCAGGGCCCGAAAAACTAGGGACGGACAACCACACACCCCACACTTTGCGCGCGCAGCTGGGCGCAGACCGACTTTGCCCGCGCCTCGTCGGCGCCGGTGCCCTGCACCCGGTAGAACACGCCCTTGTCGCCGAGATCGACCTTGGCGACCTGCATCGACAGACCGCCCAGCGCATCCGGGTGACGGCCGGCGAGGCGGCGCCATTCGGCCGCGGCCTCGCCCTCGCTGCGCACCGAGGCGAGCTGGATGCGCCAGCTTCCGCTGCCGCCCGTCACGGCCGGGGTGGGAGCGGGGGCGGCCTTCGCCGGCTGGGGTGCCGCCTTGGCCGGGGCGGCGGGCAGCGATGCCGCCTCGAGCTTGGCGATCAGCTGGCCGACCGAGGGTGCCGCGTTCTGCGCCTGTTGCTGCTGTGCCTGGGGCGGCGGAGCGGCCGGCGGCTTGACTGCGGCGACCTGCTGCTGCGGAACCGCGGCGGGCTTGGCCGGAACGGCGGCAGGCTGCTGCGGCTTGCCCGCCGTATTGGGCGGCAGCTGGGTGGAAGGCGTTTGCGCCTGCGGAGTGCCGGCCGGCAGGGCGGGCAGCCCGGGTACCGGCTCGGGCGCCGCCAGCGGCGCGGCGGCGGCCACCGCGGCGGCGACGCTGTCGCGCGGCACCGTGGCTGTTGCCCCCGGCGGAAGCTGGGCGACCGACGGCACCGACGGCAGAGGCACCACCGCCGGCATCTGCGGCGTCACCACCGGACGCGGCAGAGGCACCTCCGGCGGCGGCAGCAGACGTTCGACCGTTTGGCCGCGTCCGCCGTCATGGTCACGCAGCCGTTCATAGGCCAGGATGTCCTGATGCGGCACCTCCAGCCCGCCCGGCTGGTCGGGGCGCGCCTTGACCGGACCCGGATCGGCGGTCAGCAGCGGCGGGCCGTCGCCCGACAGCCGCGACGGCCCGCGCAGGCCCACGACCGCCGCACCGGCGAACGCAACGACGCCGACCACGGCAAAGCCCAGCGCCAGCAGCCCGCGCTTGCTCGCGGCCTGTCGGGGCGGCATCCCATAGGGATTGGCCGCGTAGTTGACGTCGCCGTCGTACTTCATGAACGCAGTTCCTCCACCGGTTCGACACCCATCACCGTCAGGCCCGAGGCGATGACCGTCGCCACTGCCGCGATCAGCGCCAGACGGGCCGTCGTCAGCTCCGCATCGTCCTCGATCAGGAAGCGCAGCGAGGCGTCGTCGCGGCCCCGGTTCCACAGCGCGTGGAAATCGCTGGCGAGATCGTAGAGGAAGAAGGCGATGCGATGCGGCTCATGCGCTTCCGCCGCCGCCTCCACCACGCGCGGCCAGGTGGCCATGCGCTTGGCGAGCGCCATCTCCTCCTCGGCATCCAGGCGGGCGAGGTTCGCCGCCGCGGCCAGGGCGGCCGGCGTCTGGTCCAGGTTCGGCAGGGCCGTCGCGGCATGGCGCAGGACCGACCGGCAGCGGGCGTGGGCGTACTGCACGTAGAAGACCGGGTTGTCCTTCGACTGCTCCGTCACCTTGGCGAAGTCGAAGTCCAGCGTCTGGTCGTTGCGGCGGGTCAGCATGATGAAGCGGACCACGTCCTTGCCGACCTGATCGATCACGTCGCGCAGCGTCACGAAGGTGCCGGCCCGCTTGGACATCTTCACCGGCTGGCCGTTCTGCATCAGGTGGACCAACTGGCAGAGCTTCACGTCCAGCGAGGCCTTGCCTTCGGTCACCGCGGTGGTCGCCGACTGCATGCGCTTGACGTAGCCGCCATGGTCGGCGCCCCACACGTCGATCAGGCTGCCGAAGCCACGCTTATATTTATCAAAGTGATAGGCGATGTCGTTCGAGAAGTAGGTGAAGGAGCCATCCGACTTCTTCAGCGGCCGGTCGACGTCGTCGCCGAAATCGGTGGACTTGAACAGGGTCTGCGGACGCGGCTCCCAATCGTCGGGCTTCTTGCCCTTCGGCGGCTCCAGCACACCGGTGTAGATCAGGCCGCGTTCCTCCAGCGCCGTCAGCGCCTTGTCCACCGCACCGGCGGTCACCAGCGCGCGCTCGCTGCTGTAGACATCCATGGTGACGCCGAGAATGCCCAAATCCTCCTTGATCCAGCCCATGATCATGGCGATGGCGAAGTCGCGGCAGGCCGGCAGCCATTCGGATTCGTCGGTGCCGACCCAGCGGTTTCCGTCGCGCTCCGCCAGGGCCTGACCGACCTCCTTCAGGTACTCGCCGGGATAGAGGCCGGCCGGGATCTCGCCCACCTCCTCGCCCAGCGCCTCGCGGTAGCGGATGAAGGTGGACCGCCCCAGCACGTCGACCTGGGCGCCGGCATCGTTGATGTAATATTCGCGGCTGACGGCGTAGCCGGCCTTCTCCAGCAGCGAGGCCAGCGCGTCGCCGAACACCGCGCCGCGGCCGTGGGCGGCGTGCAGCGGGCCGGTCGGGTTGGCCGACACATACTCCACATTGACCGGAGTCTTGCCGCCCAGGTCGCTGTCGCCATAGGCGGTGCCGGCGTTCAGCACGTCGAGGATGCGGTCGCGCCAGACATCCGGCGTCAGGCGCAGGTTGACGAAACCCGGACCGGCGATCTCCACCGACGCCACGTCGGCGCGGCCCTTCAGCTTGGCGACCAGCAGCTCCGCCAGCGCGCGCGGCGCCATCTTCGCCGGCTTCGCCAGGATCATGGCGGCGTTGGTGGACAGGTCGCCATGCGAGGCCTCGCGCGGCGGCTCGACCGTCAGACGGCTGCCGTCCAGCCCGGCGGGGATGGCACCCTCCGCGGCCAGTTCTTCCAGCAGCTTGCGAATATCGGTCTCGAAGGCCTTGAAAATATTCATCGTCTCAGGTCGTCTTTTCAGGAGGTCACAGGAGCCTCGCGGCTCAGGTCTTCACGCGTCAGGTTTTTACATGCAGGTCGAACAGCCGGTCATGCTCGGCCAGCGCATAGCGGTCGGTCATGCCGGCGATGTAATCGGCCACATGGCGGGCGCGCACCGCAAGATCGGCGTCTCCGCCATGCTTGGCGATATCGCGCTGCCATTCGGTCGGCAATGTGTTCGGCTCGTCCATGAACAGCTGGAACAGGGCGCGCACCACGCGCTTGCACTTGCTCATCTCCCGGTTCACGCGGTAGTGCCGGTACATGCGCTGGCGCAGGAAGGCACGCAAGGGCCGCTGCGCCTCCAGCATCCCATCGGAAAAGCTGACCATCGCCAGCGGCAGGGCGCGCAGTTCGGCCGCAGAGCCCGGCTTGTGCTCCGCCAGCCGCCGCCGCGTCTCCGTCACCAGATCGACGACCATGGCGTTGATCATCCGCCGCACCGTCTCGTGGATCAGGCGCGAGCGTTCCAGCCCCGGATAGCGGTCGCACACCTCGCGGACGAGCGGGCCGACCAGCGGCAGCTCCGCCACCTCCTCGACCGTGAACAGCCCGGCGCGCAGACCGTCGTCGATGTCGTGGTTGTTGTAGGCGATGTCGTCGGCCAGCGCCGCCACCTGCGCCTCGGCCCCCGGATTGGTCTGCAGCTCCAGATCCCACTCGCCCCGGAATGCGGCGATGGTGGTGGGCAGGCGGAAACCCGGCAGCAGCGGCAGAAGCGGTCCATTGTGCTTGACCACCCCTTCCAACGCTTCCCAGGTCAGGTTCAGCCCGTCGAACTCGGCATAGCGCCGCTCCAGCCGCGTCAGGATGCGCAGGGTCTGGTCGTTGTGGGCGAAGCCGCCATAGGGCTCCATGCAGGCGTTCAGCGCGTCTTCCCCGGCATGGCCGAAGGGGGTGTGGCCAAGGTCATGGGCCAGCGCCACCGCCTCCGCCAGATCCTCGTTCAGGGACAGCGTGCGGCTGATGGAGCGCGCGATCTGCGCCACCTCCAGGCTGTGGGTCAGCCGGGTGCGGTAATAGTCGCCCTCGTGATAGACGAAGACCTGCGTCTTGTGCTTCAGCCGGCGGAAGGCCCCGGAATGCACGATGCGGTCGCGGTCGCGCTGGAAGCACGAGCGCGTCGGGCTTTCCGGCTCCGCCACCAGCCGCCCGCGCGTGTCCGCCGGGTTGCAGGCATAGGGAGCCAGCCGATCGTGAAAACAGTCCGCCGTCATGGGGCGGACACTACCGGCGGGGGGACGCGGGTGCAACGGCGAAGGCGTGCTATGCCCCAGCCCCAAGGCCAGGGTGCAAACGAGCGTGCCAGAAGCGCAACGGTTTGGCGCAACGGTGCCCATACTTTGACGAAGGCGTCGTTCCCCCTTACATTTGTGGCAACTCCCGCATCGCACCAAAGGGGCCACCCCATGCCCGATACCGCACTCCCCACCGAAGCCCGCGTCCTCGCCGTCAGCGAGAGTGCGGCCAAGCGCGTCGCCTTCCTGATCGAGCAGGAGGGCAATCCCAAGCTGATGCTGCGCCTGACCGTGTCCGGTGGCGGCTGCTCCGGCTTCCAATACGGCTTCACCTTCGACGAGACCGCGACCGACGAGGACCATGTCTTCGAGAAGGATGGCACCAGGGTGGTCACCGACGACGCCTCGCTTGACCTGCTGGCCGGCGCCACGCTGGATTACGTCGAGGACCTGATGGGCGCCGCCTTCCAGATCAAGAACCCGAACGCCAGCGCGTCCTGCGGCTGCGGCAACTCATTCGCGGTCTGATGCCCCGGCCTGAGGCCGCCATCTGAGGCCGCCGTCCGAGACCAGCGCACAAGAAGAAAAGGCAGGCCTGTTTCGTGAAGATCGCCACTTGGAACGTCAACTCGGCGAAGGCCCGCCTTCCGCTGATCACCGACTGGCTGCGCACGGCGTCCCCGGATGTCGTGCTCTTCCAGGAAATCAAATGCGAAACCGCCGCCTTCCCTGCCGCGGCGTTCGAGGAGCTCGGCTATCACGTCAATGCCGTCGGGCAGAAGGCCTACAACGGCGTAGCAATGCTGTCGAAGGCCCCGGCGGAGGATGTGCTTACCCGCCTGCCCGGCGAGCCGGAGGACGAGCAGGCGCGATATGTCGAGGCCACCGTGGCCGGCGTGCGCATCGCCTCGCTCTACCTGCCCAACGGCAACCCGGTGCCGGGGGAGAAGTTCGCCTACAAGCTCCGCTGGATGGACCGGCTGTACGACCATGCCCGGACCCTGCTGGCGCAGGAAATCCCGGTGGTGCTGGGCGGCGACTACAACATCATCCCCGAGGCGCGCGACGTGTTCTCGCCGCAGGCCTTCGCCGGCGACGCCCTGTTCCGCCCGGAATCGCGGGCCAAGTTCCGCGCCCTGCTGAATCTCGGCCTGACCGAGGCCTACCGCGCCCTGCATGACGACGACCACGCCTATACCTTCTGGGATTATCAGGCCGGCAGCTGGCCGCGCGACAACGGCCTGCGCATCGACCATTTCCTGCTGTCGCCGCAGGCCGCCGACCGTCTGGCCGGCTGCACCATCGACCGCGGACCGCGCGGCTTGGAAAAGGCGTCGGACCACACCCCGGTCATCCTGGAACTGCGCGACGTGTGACCACCGCCGTGGAATCGGCGTAACAACAGCATTTTGTTAAAACTCTCGCTTCTAAGATGACTGCGCGGCCGGCATGACAACTGGCCGCCACGGTCACAGTGGGAGCGAAGGGCGGCATGGCGTGGCGGCGCGACAACGGCCGGGAAGAAGTAAAGGGGCTGCTGGCGGCGCTTGAACGTCAGGCGACCGAGGCTTCGCGGCTTGCCGAACGGGCCCAGCGCGACATGGGCGACGACCGCTTCGCCTCCTTCCTCGACTTCCGCCGCAAGGTGGAGGAAATCCGCGCCCTATTCGCCCTGACCGAGGAACGCCTGCAGGGCGTCGACGAGTCGCGTCTGACCGACCTGCGCGCCGAGTTCGAGCGGATGGACCTTCTGTTGACCCGCATGCTGGTGCGGGCGATGCGCAACTATTTCTCCGGCATGCGCCAGGATCAGGTCCTGCCCATCGGCGCCCGCGAGCTGTTCGAACCGGAGCTGCGCAGCATCGACCAGACCCGCGCCCGCCTACTGAGTCCGCGCTATGCCGACCGCGTGGCCCCGGATGTGCTGGACGATCTGGACGCCACGGCGGAGCTGATCCGCAAGACCATCGCCCGCGCCCCCAGCCTGCCCGACTTCTCCGACAGCCCCAACCCACCCAAACCGACCCGCCGCCTGCGCACCCTGGGCCGCCCCATCCGCAACTGATGGCCCCGCAACCGACGGGCAAATCGCAGCATCTTGCGCGCGACACTTGACCCACCGCCACGCATTCGCTACTCCCGTGGGCCGAAGGATGGGTGGCCGAGTGGTTTAAGGCAGCGGTCTTGAAAACCGCCGTAGGTGTGAGCCTACCGTGGGTTCGAATCCCACCCCATCCGCCACCACCACGAAAAAGCAAAAAAGCGAATTTTCTCCGCACGGCGGCGTCAGCTGTGGTTCGCTATGGCCGCAGGACGAATTTGCCCGTCGACGGTGATCTTGCTCCCATCGCATTCACATTCGAGCGGCAGAAGAAGGGAGTAAAATCTTGACGTCAGACTCACTAAAGGAATATATGCTTATCCGGTAATCCTACCGGACGAGGCATCCATGCACCAACCCCCAGTGCGTAGCCGCCAAACCTCCAACCTCAATGACCGCGCCGGCAACGGCCTACCCAACAATCCGAAGGACATTTTCTGGGTGAAGGAGGCACTCCGCCGCCTTGGCCGCTACAATCACGGTAGCACACCCAATCCCTACATTGACCGCTCGTTGAACGAGGCGATCTTGAATTATCAGCGGGATCGCGGATTGCGTCGCGACGGCGTCTTAGTACCTGGCGGAGAGACCGAATGCGCGCTGTGCGTTGAACTTGCCCGCTTGTTTGGGAGGGCCCGGCGATGAGTTCCATCTATAATCTGTACGGTGTCTCCGACGACGAATTCAATCAGTCGTCCGAAGACAGCGCCAATGAGTTCATGGATATCGCGGAGGGGCTTTTTGATTTGTTCGAATATGACACCGCCGCCGACAGCCTGCGCCGCTATCGGTCGGGCGAAGGTGGAACGGAATCCTATACGGCGGAGGAGATGAGCAATCATCCAGCCTACGACGACGCCATCGACCACAACCGAACCATGTTTGAGAGCAACACTTTTACGGGCATGACCAAAAAGCCCGGTATTAGAGAAAAACTTCTCGGATTGCAGGACGGACAATCAGCATCGTTTCAAGACAACTGGGACAGGAATATCAACTCATTTAGCACGTATAATTTTAGCCGACCATCGACGTATTTTGCCTTTGGTCGCAGCGGCATTCGGTCAGATGGAGATTTCACGGCCACCCGAAACGGTGACTATCTGACTATTTCTGGAAACGTCCTAAATCGACTGGGCGATGAAAAGCACGACACCGAAGAGTTCGATTTTAATCCCGGCCAAATCGGCAGTCCCGAAGCGCGCGTGCTTGAGAGGGCGGGATTGGCAAAACCGTTTGCGATGGACTATCGGCGACGGCAGACTGTCGAAGCGCTAGCGCGGTACGAACCCGATGGGACGATAACGCTACTCAAAGCCTTATGGGGACTGCTCGAATGACGCGGTGGGGCGGCCGGCGGTGGCTGGTGGTCGTCGGATTTCCGGTCGCCCTTGTTCTAACGCTGATCTATGCGCCGATCGAGCGCTACCGGCCCTCTTGTGGAGGCTGGAAAGTCCGCCATTACTTCGATGGACCGATGCGGCAGGTATTCGTCGACAAAATGACGGAGGCAATGGCGGAGGATGGCTTCCCCCATATCCGTGTTGGGAATAGCGTCTTCATCAGATTTCATGATGTTGATGACTTTATCATCAACAATGACTGGAAAATTGCCGAGGCGATTGGTCTGGGTTACGGTCCAGGCGATAGCAGGTTTACTCCCCCACCCATCCTTACAGATATCATGGATAAGGCACGACAGGCAGTGGAAGGTGACCCGTCACTTTCTGAGACAAAAAGGAAAAGGGAGACGAATTTTCTTTTCAGAGATGACTGCGAACTGATTAGGGCTGCAGCCATCCGGATCGAGGACATGGCACCGGATGATCTGCTTCGCTATGTTCCCAAGTCACCACTCCCACCGCAATGCACGCCCTACAACATGCGGGGGTGGCGCAGGGAATGTGGCGCGGTGGTCCGCGGCGACACGGTCATTACGCCGGCGTCGCGTTGGCCGAACTGAAGATCGGAAAAAGCGTGGCGGATCGTTTGGATTCCATTTTCCTCAACTCTCACCCCAAACCGCATACCATCATATGACCCCCACCCTTTTGCGCCTCCCCGCTTGCTCTGGTAGCGTCCCGTTCGAGACAGGGGGAGGAGCGTATCGTGGGACTGATCAGCTTTCTGAAGAAGACCGCCGCCGGCCATACCGACCGCCAGAAGCAGGCGCGGTACGACCGGGCCAATGCGCGGGCCAACGACTACATGGAAGTGGCGCAATGGTATGCCGAGGAAGGCGACGGCAACCCGCGCATTCTCCAGAATTATCAGGAACTTGCCGCACTGCCCTTCCGTCAGGCGCATGCGGCGACGCTGGTCGGCTATCGCAACGACATCACCCGAAAGCTGGGCCATGCCGCCCACATCGGCACCCGGCAGAATCCGTGGATCGCGGCCTTCCTGCGGCCTGACGACGGCACCGTCTATTGCGCCTATGTGCTGCTGCGCGACGACAACCAGCAGTTCGCGGTGATGAAGCCCTACTGGTTCCTGGCCGGCAACGAGACCGTGGCCGGGTTCAAGCGGCCCGTCTTCGGCATCGTCTGATCCGCCGCGCAAGGAGCACACCCCCCATGCCGAACATCGCCGATCTGGTCGCGAATCCGGAAAGCTTCCTCAAGAACAACCTGATCTGGATCCAGTATCAATCCTACCAGCCCAACTACCGCGTCGGCGGCGTCAAGAGCTTCACGCTCGACAACGACGGCATGACCTGCACGCGCAAGGGCACCGGCGTCATTTCCCAGTTCAAGACCAAGAACGCCGCCGTCTGGTCGGTGCGATGCGACCAGGGCAACGACCCGGAAAGCTGGAAAGCCTACTGGCTGCCCTATGACCAGGATTTCAAGCATCTTGTCGTGCTGGAGGACGAGGCCGACGTGATGTTCACGCCGACGATGGACGGCTGCTCCTTCGGTTTCAGCGACCATGGCGGTGGCACCTTCTCCGCCTCGCACGGCAATCTGCAGACCGCCCAGGGACGCATCGACGAGGCAGGGCTGCGCCAGGGCATGCGCATGCACGCTACCACCCTGCACAAGTCGCAATACATGAACGTGCCGGGCACCGATGCGGTGAAGGTCACGCTGGTGGGCGTGCGCAACGGCAAGAAATGGCGCTTCTTCTATCAGCAATACATCGACCAGATGGGCGCCTTCTCCCTGCTGAAGGTGGCGCAGGTGAAGCGGTAGGGCCTTCCCCGCCGGGCATCCCCCCCGGCTCCACCCCCATTCCCACTCAAGACAGCCCGCCGCCGCCTTGCTACAGTCCTTGTCCCTCGGACCTGTCCCGAACGGCTTGTTCCGCAAGACAGACACAGACCAGAGACCCAAACCAGAGACAAGGCACATGGACAAAGGCACGCCGAAGGCCATCCGGCTTCAGGACTATCGCCCGCCGGCGCATCTGATCGACACGGTCGACCTGTTCGTCGACCTGGGCGAGGATGTCACCACCGTCCGCACGGTGCTGGCGATCCGCCGCAACCCCGACCGTCCGGAGGCGGCGAACGAGCCGCTGTCGCTCGACGGGCAGAGGCTGGACCTGGTGTCGGTGGCGCTGGACGGGCGGACGCTGGGGCCGGACGAGTTCACCGTCACCCCCGATCACCTGATCGTGCTGGAGGTGCCGGACAGCTACACGCTGGAGACCATCGTCCGCATCAAGCCGCAGGAGAACACCGCGCTGGAAGGGCTCTACAAGTCCTCCGGCAACTTCTGCACCCAGTGCGAGGCCGAAGGCTTCCGCAAGATCACCTATTTCATCGACCGGCCGGACGTGATGGCGCGCTACAGCACCACCATCACCGCGGACAAGGCGCGCTATCCGGTGCTGCTGTCCAACGGCAACCTCGCCGCGTCCGGTGACATGGAAGGCGGACGCCACTGGGCGCGCTGGGAGGATCCCTTCCCCAAGCCCTGCTACCTGTTCGCGCTGGTCGCCGGCAGCCTCGTCCATGGCGAGGACCGGTTCCGCACCGCGTCTGGCCGCGACGTGACGCTCCGCATCTATGTGGAGCCGGGAAACGAGGACAAGATCGACCACGCCATGCGCTCGCTGATCAAGTCGATGCGCTGGGATGAAGAGGTCTATGGTCTGGAATACGACCTGGACATCTTCAACATCGTCGCGGTCGGCGACTTCAACATGGGGGCGATGGAAAACAAGTCGCTCAACGTCTTCAACACCAAATACATTCTGGCGAAGCCGGAAACCGCGACTGACACCGATTTTCTCAACATCGAGGCGGTGGTCGCGCACGAGTATTTCCACAATTGGACCGGCAACCGCGTCACCTGCCGCGACTGGTTCCAGCTGTCGCTGAAGGAAGGGCTGACGGTTTTCCGCGACCAGGAATTCTCGTCCGACATGCACTCCCGCGCGGTGAAGCGGATCGCCGACGTCCAGGGACTGCGCACCGTGCAGTTCCAGGAGGATGCCGGCGCCATGGCCCATCCGGTGCGCCCGGACAGCTATGTCGAGATCAACAACTTCTACACCCCCACCGTCTACAACAAGGGTGCGGAAGTCATCCGCATGATCCACACCCTGCTGGGGCCGGAGAAGTACCGCAAGGGCACCGATCTCTATTTCCAGCGTCATGACGGGCAGGCGGTCACCTGCGACGATTTCGTCGCGGCCATGGCGGATGCCAGCGGCGTCGACCTGACGCAGTTCCAGCTGTGGTACCGGCAGGCCGGCACGCCGGAGCTGGACATCGCCGGCAGCCATGACGCGACGGCGAAGACCTTCACCCTGACGGTCAAGCAGACGGTCCCGCCGACGCCGGGCCAGCCGACCAAGCAGCCGATGCACATCCCGCTGGTGGTCGGCCTGCTCGGCCCCGACGGGCAGGACCTGCCGCTGCGTCTTGATGGTGAGGAGAGCGCAGACGGCACCAGCCGCATCCTGCATGTGACGGCGGAAAGCCAGAGCTTCACCTTCCGCGACATCCCGACCCGGCCGGTCCCGTCGCTGCTGCGCGGCTTCTCCGCCCCGGTCAAGTTGAAGACCGACCTGACCGATGCCGACCTCACCTTCCTGATGGCGCATGACAGCGACGCCTTCAACCGGTGGGAAGCCGGGCAGATCCTGGGCACCCGCATCCTGCTGAACCTCGTCGCTGATCGGCAGGCTGGCCGCGAATTGGTGCTGCCGGAGGGCTATGCCGACGCCTTCGCCCGGATCCTGGCCGATGCCGACCGCGACCCGGCCTTTGCCGCGCAGGCTCTGGTTCTGCCGACGGAGGCTTATCTGGGCACCCAGATGGCGGTGGTCGATCCCGACGCCATCCACACGGTGCGGGAGTTCGCGCGCAAGACGCTGGCCGGCCGCCTGCGGGCGCAGTTCCTCGACCTCTACCGCCGCAACAGCAGCCAGGAGCCCTTCTCCGTCGATGCCGACGCCATCGGCAAGCGGGCGCTGAAGAACCTCTGCCTCGCCTACCTGATGGCGCTGGAGGATCCGGAGGCGCTGGAACTGTGCCTGACCCAGTACCGCAGCGCCAAGGGCATGACCGACGAGATCGCGGCGCTGCAGTTCCTGTCCAACGCCACCTCGCCGGAAGGCGACAAGGCGCTGGCCGACTTCTACGAGCGCTGGAAGGGCGAGGCGCTGGTGGTCGACAAGTGGTTCGGCGTTCAGGCGATGTCGCACCGCGCCGACACTCTGGACCGGGTGACGGCCCTGCTCGGCCACCCGGCCTTCGAGATCCGGAACCCCAACAAGGTCTATGCCCTGATCGGCGGTTTCGCCAACGGCAACCCGGTCCGCTTCCACGACCGGAGTGGAGCCGGATACCGCTTCCTCGCCGATCAGGTGCTCCGCCTGGACCCGATGAATCCGCAAGTTGCGGCCCGCTTGATGGGTCCCTTCTCCCGCCTGCGGCGCTATGACGCGGCCCGTCAGGCCGTGATGAAGGCCGAACTGGAGCGGATCGTCGCCACTGCGGGGCTCTCGCCGGACGTCTACGAGGTGGCGAGCAAGAGTCTGGCCGCTGCCGGCTGAGACTCGGCACCAAAGGACCGGACGCATATACACAAAGGGCCGGAGGCTATGCCTCCGGCCCTTTTCGCCGTCCGCGGCTCCCGGCTAGGCCGGGATGCGTGGTCTTACTTCTGCTCGGCCAGGAAGGCGATCAGGTCGGCACGCTTGGCGTCGTCCTTCAGGCCGGCGAAGGCCATGGTGCCGCCCGGGACGATTTCCTTCGGGGCCTTGATGTAGGCGTCCAGGTTCTCAGCGGTCCAGGTCAGGCCGCCGGCGGCCTTTTCCTTCATCGGGCCCGAATACTTGAAGCCATCGACCGCAGCGGCCGGGCGGCCGACGACGCCGTGCAGCGACGGACCGACCTTGTTCTTGCCCTGCTCGGTGGTGTGGCAGGCCATGCAAACCTTGAAGACATCCTTGCCGGCGGCGGCATCGGCGGCCTGCGCGGCACCGGCACCCGTCACGATCGCGGCCAGGGTGGCTACGCCCATCAACAGCTTCTTCATACTTCGGCTTCCCTTCCGATGGATCGACCGGCCGACGGCGCCGACCGGAATCGCGCGGCAGCATACACAATCCAGGGGTACGTCAAACCCCTTTGATATGGCCGTACGACCAATGAACAATCTGTCACACTAGTGAATCAAAGCAAGCGACGCGAGCAGAACAACAACCAGCAGTAGCGCAGCCCACGGAACGTAGAAACCGCCGCTTCCGCCGCCGATCGCACCCCCGATCCGGCTGCCGAGCCCACTGCCCAGCCCACCGCCGAGCCCGGCCGGCAGAGGCAACGGGATCTCCGGCGGCGGTTCCGCCATGCGGGTGGCGGGCTTCGGTGCAGGGGTGGCGGCCGCGGCCGTCGTGGTGTCGGAGTAGACGGCCGGCCGGACGGCCGGTTTGGCGCCAACCGGTTCGGCTGCGACCGTGGGAGTCACCACCGGAGCCGCTTCGACATCGGAAGCCCCCGCATCCACCGCCACCTGATCGGGCGCCACCTGATCGGGCGCCACTTCGGCCGGCGCCGGTCCGACGATCTGGGTGAAGCGGGCGAAGAACTCCTCCGCCATCTTGCGGGCGGTGGCGTCGACCAGCCGCGATCCGATCTGCGCCAGCTTGCCGCCGACCTGGGCCTTGGCGGTGTAGGTCAGCAGGGTTGCCCCGCCATCGTCGGACAGCGCCACGGTGGCCCCGCCCTTGCCGAATCCGGCGGCTCCGCCCGATCCCTCGCCGGTGATGGTGTAGCCGTTGGGCGGGTCGAGGTCCGACAGCGTAACCTTGCCGGCGAATTTGGCGCTGACCGGGCCGACCTTGGCGACGACCTTGGCGGTCATCTCGGTATCGGATTGCCGGACCACCTCCTCGCAGCCGGGGATGCACTGGCGCAGGATGTCCGGATCGTTCAGCGCCGCCCACACCGCCTCGCGGCTGGCCTCGATCCGGTGGCTTCCGCTCATATCCATGGTTCGTGGTTCCTCCAACCCTATGCCAACCCTGATGCGGCCCTTTGCGGCCGTCGGTCCCCCGGCCGTGGCCGGAATTTCCGGGGCCGGGGTTCAGTTCGAGAATACGGGATCGGCCGGTGCCGTGACAGCCCCGACCGCCTCATCTCTAAGTCTTATGGGCGCGAGGCCCCGCCGCGACATGCCGTCAGCCGCGCGGCGCCATGCAGTTGCTGACGATCGGTGTGCAGGCCGACAGCGAGGCGCCCGCGGGGTAGCTGACCTGCTCCACCGTGCCGCGCGGGCCGACCACCACCGTCGCCTCGCATCCGGACGTGGTGCTGCCGCCGACCGGCACGCCGAAGCCGAGGCCGAGCCCCACCCCGCCGCTGCCGCCGAAGCTGCCGGCACCGATGCCGATGCTGCTGCCGGGGCTGTAGGCGGCCGTCGGGCGCGCCACATAGGTGTAGTATTCCCGGCCCGACGCCATCGCCTGACGGTCCGGCACCCCGGCACAGGCCAGCAGGTCGGCCTTCGGCATGCCGACCATGGCGGTCTGGGCGCGCCGCGCCACCTCGGGATCGGGGCCGGTGGCGCAGCCCGCAAGGATGGCGGCCGTGCCGCCGAGAAGGATCACCGCAGCGCCCATGCTCCGTACGCGGCCCATGTCTCGTCCTCCACCAGGATATCGTGTCATTTCCGGGTTCATCTCAACCGGTTGATATAATGCTGAAACCCCGCTGCCGCCCGTCCGTTCCCCGAAGGAGCGGACGCCCCCCGCATGACTGGCGACATGACGGGCGGGCGGAGATTTGCTAGGAGTTCCGCCACCCGCCCATCCCAGCACATCAGGACCGCCGACGCCATGGCCGAGCTTACGCCTACCCCCTCCTCTCCCGTCACCGTCCATCTGGCGCTGGGCGGCAACATGGGCGACCGCGCCGCCAACCTGGCCGAGGCGATCCGTCGGCTGGGCGAGGCGGTGGAGATCGACGCGCAGTCGGCGCTCTACGAGACGGCGCCGATGTACGTGACGGACCAGCCGGCCTTCCTCAACATGGCGGTGCGCGGCACCACGCATCTGGACCCTCAGGCGCTGCTGCGCTTCCTCAAGGAGATCGAATCGACGCTGGGCCGCGATCTGGGCGGGCTTCGCTTCGGCCCGCGTCCCATCGACATCGACATCCTGCTCTATGCCGACCGGGTGCTGGCGGAACCGGACCTGGAAATCCCCCACCCTCGCATGGCGGAGCGCGCGTTCGTTCTCTGCCCGCTGGCGGATATCGCCGCCGATGTCCTGCATCCGGTGCTGAACCGCCGCATCGGCGCGCTGCACGACGAGGTGCCGGGGCGGGAGACCGTGCTGCGGATCGCCAAAGGGCTCTGAGCGCCCACAACCGGCCCAGTGCGGTGGCAAGCGGCGGCGGCACCGCTTATAGTGCCGGCCTGAATGCAATGCCGGTGGCGGGCCGCCGGCCGGGAGAATGTGTTGTCGGACGATAGCGCAAAACGGGCCGTCATGGTCCAGCCGGGCGGCGCGCCGCTCACCTACACCATCCTGGTGCGCGGCTTCGCCGCGCCGGTCGCCATCGCCGGCCGCGCCGACCGGCCGCTGGTGTCCTTCGACCTGACGCTGACCGTCACCCATCCCGGCCCAGGCTTTCCCGACGACATCGCCGCCGTGATGTCTTACGAGGACATCGTCGAAGACTTGCGCCGTCTTTGTGCCGAATCCGATGTACCCGGTCCCGACTATCTGGCCGACCGCGCCGCGGAGCTTTGCCTGTCCCATGCGAAAGTCCGCCGGGTCCAGGCGGACGTTACGATTCCCGCACCCGACTCCGGCGGTCCCTCCTCCGGGGCCAGCCTGACGCGGGCCCGTCCGGGACAGGGGTGAACAGTAACGCCGATGGTCCACCGACCGGTAGCGGCGCCGGCCATTACTGGATCACGGAAAGATATAGCGCTTGTTGACAAAAGGACTGGTGACAATACCACTCCGGCTGCGGTATGGTCGCCATATTGTATTTTCAACGCACAATCCGGATCAAAGGGGCTATATCCCCGGCGGCCATCCGGATGCCGAAAGCCGAGACGAGCGCGCAGCAGGGATTAGGCCAATCGCCATTGCCGGCTTCGACCGTCCGCCGATCCCCCTTCCGGGACGGCCACGGTGATCGGAAGCCGGACCAAAAGGGAGGGACGCATGGACCGGAACACGACGCCGACCCTTTCCGAATTGCTCGCCGATCCGATCGTGATCGCCGTCATGGCGCGCGATGGGATCAGCCCCGACAGCATCCAGCAGCTGTTCGAACGCCTTCGCCGGAGCCGACGAGTACAGGAGCGACGGCTCGCCGCCTGACCCTGCCGCCTCCTGACTCAACCGCCTGACGATCACGCAGGCGAAGGCCAGGCAGGCGCAGGGCAAGCAGGCGAAGAGCAAGGCGGCCTTCCCGCCCGTCGGCCACCCCGTCGGATGGAACCGGTCACTGGCCGCCCGGCCAGAACATGTCGGCTGGATCCCTTTCCTAAAAACTCGGCCATCCGACAGCTCCTTCCCAAGCGGGGATCACCCGAAACGCAAAGCACCGCCGAACCGGCTTGATGTCCGGAACGGCGGTGTTTGCGCTTGTGCGTTCTGGATGGAAGGGGAGGGGAGCGGATCGGATCGCTTCCCTCAGCCCTTACTCGGCCGGATGGGCGGGCGGATGGGCCGCGCCATGCGCTACGCCCACCCCTTCCCCCTCATCCTGCATCGGCTTCTTGCGGGCAAGATAGCTGTAGACCGTCGGCACCACGAACAGGGTCAGCAGCGTCCCCAGGGTCATCCCGCCGACGATCACGGCACCGATCGCCTGCCGGCTTTCCGCACCGGCCCCCTCGGCGTAGGCCAGCGGCAGGGCCCCCAGCACCATGGCGCCGGTGGTCATCAGAATCGGACGCAGGCGCAGCACGGCCGCCTCCTCCACCGCCTTGCGGATGTCGGTGCCGGCGCGTTGGAGCTGGTTGGCGAACTCCACGATCAGGATGCCGTGCTTGGTGATCAGCCCGACCAGGGTGACGAGGCCGATCTGGCTGTAGACGTTCATCGTCCCGCCGCTCATCTGCAACGCCGCCAGCGCGCCGGTCATCGACAGCGGCACCGTCAGCATGATGACGAAGGGATCGATGAAGCTCTCGAACTGCGCGGCCAGCACCAGATAGATAAAGGCCAGCGCCAGCACGAAGACGAAATAGAGCCCGGTGGCGGATTCGCGGAACTCGCGGCTCTGCCCGGCATAGTCGGTCTGGGCGGTGGCCGGCAGCACCTTGTTCGCCGCCGCCTGCATGACCCCCAGGGCCTCGCCCAGCGAGGTTCCCGGCGCCAGCGTCGCGGTGATGGTGGCGGAGCGCAGCTTGTTGAAGTGGTTCAGCTCCTTCGGCGCGACCCGCTCCTCGACCTTGACCAAATTGGCGAGAGAGATCATCTGCCCCGCTCCGCCGGTGGCGCTGGTGCCGCCGCGCACATAGATGCCGGCGATGTCATCCGGGTTGCGGCGGTCGATGTTGGCGACCTGGACGATCACGTCATACTGCTTGCCGTCCTTCTTGAACCGCGTCACCTGTCGCCCACCCAGCAGGGTTTCCAGCGTCCGGCCGACGGTGTCGACGTCCACCCCCAGGTCGGCCGCCTTGTCGCGGTCCAGCGACACCTTCAATTCCGGCTTGTTCAGCTTCAGGTCGGTGTCGAGGTTGACCAGGCCGGGGAAGTTGCGGGCCTCCGCCATCATGGCGTTGACCATCGCCTGCAATTCCTCGAACGGCAGGGAGGTCTGGATGACGAAGTTCACCGGCTTTTCGGTCGGGCTCTGGCCCAGCGACGGCGGGTTGGTGACGAAGCCCATGATGCCGGGGATGCCGAACATCTTCGGGAACAGCTGTGCGGTGATCGCCTGCTGCTTCACGTCGCGCAGGTCCCAGTCGATCAGGCGGACGAAGGCGATGCCCTGGTTGACCACGGGGAAGCCGACGACGACGAAGAACTTCTCCAGCACCGGGATCTGACGGAACAGCGCCTCCATCTGCTGGGCATAGCCCATGGTGTAGTCCAGCGTGGAGCCTTCCGGCGCGATGGCGATGCCGACGATGGTGCCGCGGTCCTCCACCGGCGCCAGTTCCGACTTCAGCCCGGTGAACAGGCCATAGCTCGCCGCCGCGACGCCGAAGCCGATCAGCAGCACCAGCGGCCGCGCCCGCAGCGACAGCCGCAGCAGGCTGCGATAGCCGTTGGTCATCCCCTCCAGGAAACGCTCGATGGCGCGGTAGAGGATGCCGTGCTTGGTCTCGTGCTTCAGCAGCTTGGAGCACATCATCGGCGACAGCGTCAGCGCCACGAAGCCCGACACGATGACAGCGCCTGCCAGCGTCAGCGCGAACTCCGTGAACAGCCGTCCGGTGCGGCCGGTCATGAAGCCGATGGGGGCATAGACCGCCGCCAGCGTGATGGTCATGGCGATGACGGCGAAGCCGATCTCGCGCGATCCCTTCAGCGCCGCCTGGAAGGGGTGCATCCCCTCCTCCACATAGCGGAAGATGTTCTCCAGCATGACGATGGCGTCGTCGACCACGAGACCGATGGCCAGCACCATCGACAGAAGCGTCAGCGTGTTGATGGAGAAGCCGAAGGCGTACATCAGGGCGAAGCCGCCGATCAGCGACACCGGGATGGTCACCAGCGGGACCAGCGTCGCCCGCAGCGAGCGCAGGAAGAAGAAGATGACCAGAACGACCAGGATGATCGCTTCGAAGATGGTGTGGAACACCGCGTCGATCGACTTGGCGATGAAGACGGAGCTGTCGTAACCGACATCCACCCCCATGCCGTCGGGCACCGCCGCGCGGATCTTCGGCAGCGCGTCGTTGACCGCCTTCGACACGTCCAGCGGGTTGGCGGTGGATTGCTTCACCACGCCGATGGCGACGGCGCCGCGGCCGTTGAAGCGGGCGCTGACCCGCTCGTCCAGCGCGCCCAACTCCGCCCGGCCGACATCGCGCAAGCGGACCAGATAGCCGGAATCGTCGCGCAGGATGATGTTCTCGAACTCGGCCGGGCTGCGCAGGTCGGTCTCCGACACCACGGTGAACTCGCGCGCCACGCTTTCGACGCGCCCTGCCGGAATCTCGACATTCTGCTTGCGCAACGCGTTCTCGACATCCTGCGGCGTCACCCGGTAGGCGGCCATCCGCTGCGGGTCCAGCCACAGGCGCATGGCGAAGCGCCGTTCGCCGAAGATGCGGACCTGGGCGACGCCGGGCAGGTTCTGCAGCCGGTCCTTGACGTAGCGGTCGGCGAAATCCGTCACCTCCAGCGGCGAATGCCGGTCGGAGGAGAAGGCCAGATAGATGATCGGCTGTGCGTCGGCCTCCACCTTGGCGATCACCGGCTCGTCGATCTCCGACGGCAGCGCGGCGCGGACGCGGCCCACCCGGTCGCGCACGTCGCTGGCGGCGACGTCGACATTGCGGTCCAGCCGGAAGCGCAGGGTGATCTGCGACTTCTCCGCCCGGCTGATGGAGGACATCACGTCGATGCCCTCGATCCCGGCGAGGCTGTCCTCCAGCGTCTGGGTCACCTGGCTTTCGATGATCTGGGCCGAGGCGCCCTTGTAGGTCGTCTCCACCGTGACGACCGGCTCGTCGATCTTCGGATACTCGCGCACCGACAGGCGCTGGTACGACACGATGCCGATCAGCATCAGGGCGAGGCTCATCACCGTCGCCAGCACCGGCCGGCGGATCGAGATGTCTGAGAGGACCATCGCCTCAGCTCCCCGTCGACTTGTTGGCGGCCGGCTTGTTCGGCACCACGGCGACGGCCGCGCCGTCGCGGATCTTCAGCTGGCCGGCGGTCACCACCATGTCGCCGGGGGCGAGACCCTTGGAAATCTCCACCTCCGCATTGCGGCGCTCGCCCAGCACGACCCTGGTCTGCGCCACCTTGCCGTCCACCACCTTGAAGACGAACTGGTCCTTGCCGAAGGCGACGATGGCCTGTTCCGGCACCAGCACCGCGTCCGGCACCGTGGTCAGCGTCAGCGACACGCGGGCGAACAGGCCGGGACGCAGCGAGCCGTCGGGGTTCGGCACGCGGGCGCGGATCGCCAGCGCGCGGCCGTTCACGTCCACCAGCGGGTCGATGGCATAGACCGTGCCGTCGAAGCCGCGCCCGCCGAAGGCATCCACCGCCACCTTCACCGTCTGGCCGACCTTCACCGCCGGCAGGAACATCTCCGGCACGCGGAAGTCGAGCTTCAGCGTATCGATGTCCTCCAAGTTCACGATGTCCTTGCCGGCCTGGACGAAGTCGCCGACCGACACCTTGCGCAGGCCCAGAACCCCGTCGAAGGGCGCAGTGATCACCTGCTTGTCGAGCTGCGCCTTGGCCAGTTGCACCGCCGCCTCGTCGGCCAGCAGCTTGGCCGAGGCCTGTTCGCGGTTGCGCAGGGGGCCGGTGTTCTGGCGGACCAGCTGGTCGGCACGCGACAGTTCGGCGCGGGAGAAGGCGATGCTCGCCTGGGCCTGGGCCAAGGTGGCGCGGGCGATGGCGTCGTCCAGCCGGACCAGCACGCTGCCCTTGGCGACCCGCTGCCCCTCCTTGAAGGCGATCTCGCTGATGCGGCCGGCGATCTCCGGCCGGATCACCACCGATTCGTTGGACAGCAGCGATCCGACCGCGGTGACGGTCCGCTCCACCGTGCCGACGCGCACGGGCACGGCCTCCACCGGCATCGGCGGGGCGCCGCCCGGCGGCTTGGCACCCCCGGGCGCGCCGCCCGATGCGCCGCCGGCAGCCGGAGCACCGCCGGAAACAGCGCCGCTCAGCATCGCGGTCAGCCCGCCGACGCTGCCGCCCTGCTTCACGAAATACCAGTAGGCCCCACCGGCGAGAGCCGCCAGGACGAGGAGAGCAGCGATGCGAAGCGTGTGGCGCATGGGACCGGGACCCGGACGAGTTTCACCTTGCCGCAGCGCAACCGAGAAGCGCGCGAGGCAAACTGAACTATATCGTTCAGTTCACATCCGATGTCGAGAAGGTTCAACGATCCGAACCGTCCGCCGGACCGTTTATGGCCGCCACCTCCCGACGGCCGGCATTCTCAAGCTTGCCCGCCCGCATCGCGACCGTCCGTCCGCCGCACAGCGTCACCCACAGGTCGGCGGGATCGCCGGCCGCCACCGGCCCGCCATCGCCGATCCGGCGGACCTCGCCGCCCTCAAGGTCCAGTCCCGGCGCGCAGCAGGGCGACTCGCCGGCCGGAACCAGCGCCCGCACCCGTCCATCCTCGATCCTGATGTCGCGCAGGCCGTCATGAACCAACGCGTTCTTCAGCCAGAATTTGCCACTGGCGGGAATGCGGGCGAGGCAGCAGGTCGGGGCGCTCATGGGGTTTACCCCTTGTCCGGTCCGGCGGTGTGCGACGCATCAAGGCTGACACAAAATGGTAAAGCAAAACCAGCGGGAGCTTGGCGATTAAGGGTTTACCCCCTCCCCCAGCGCCAGGAACTCCTGGAAATTGGCGCAGCGTCCGGCCCTGAAGGCGGCCTCGTATGCGGCGTTGCGGGCGCGCTTGGCGGCGATGGCCTGCGTGAATCGATGGCGCAGCACCTCGTCCCGGATGCCCAACCCGTCGCCGGCCAGCCGGTCCAGCACATGGCGGTAGCAGCGCTCCGCCCGCTCCCCGCTGTCGGCGGAGAAGGTGATGGAGCCGGCGCGCTGGCGGTATTCGTAGAATGGCGTGGACACCAGCGGCACCGGACCGGCGGAGTCGAGCACCCGGACATTGAACACCACGTCGTCGCAGAAATTCACGTCCTCGTCCCAACCCGGCACCAGATCGCGCCGCACCACCGGGAACATCGGCACGGAGGTCGCCAGGAACCCTTGGCCGTCCAGCCGTGCCGGGGCTTGGCCCTCCTCGTACAGGCACAGCAGCGGCGACTCGTCCTCGTCGCGCACCACGGCGACATTGTCGAAGGCCGCCCCGTGGGCCAGCGCCAGCGGCGCCAGGGCGGACAGGCGTCCGGGGCGGAAGCGGTCGTCGGCATCCAGCGGCGCCACCAGCGCCAGCCGCGCCGCCGCCAGCCCGGCATTGCGGGCGGCGGGCGCCCCGGCGCCCACCCGGCCGGTAGCGGTGAAGACCAGCCGCGGGTTGTCGATCCCGGCGGCCTGCAGGGTCGGGCGGTAGTCGGTACCGTCGTCGCTGACGATCACCGCCTCCCAGGCTGTCCAATCCTGGTCCAGCAGGCTTTGCACCGCCCGGACGATGGTGTCGTGGGCGCGGTGGGCGGCGATGATCACCGAAACGCCCGTCACTGTATCGTCGGGCGTCTCGCCGGGAGTCTCGCCTGGCGCGCCCTGCCCCGTTCCATTCCCGTGCATTCCGCCGCCCCCACGCCTACTCGGGCGAGTAGTTTGGCTGCGGGCGGCGAACGGCGTCAATGGGGCAGAGCCGTGTCGTTCCCGTGGCCCGGCCAGGATTTCGAACCGCCTCTTACCTGCTCCACCGCTGCGTGGTAGGAATGGGCGTCGTGCCTGCGGCCTTGGAGGACACCCTCGTGTTCGGCGAGTTGAACAGTGGAACAGGGCCGGAAAACCGTTGCACGGTGTTTCAAACGTTCCAGCCGGCCGCGGCTCCGCCCATCGATTTTGCCCTGCCGGACGTTGAACATGAAGCCCGGACGGGCTATGTGGTGAAGCAGGCAAGGCGCATGCGGCAGCGGGACAGCAGTCGGGGCACCCCTCCGGCAGCGCATCCCGGTCCCGATACCCCGCTTCCGATACCAGGGAGAAGAACATCAATGGCGCAGGTCGGATACACCCGGTTCGACGACGAACCTGAAAAGGAACCGGACGAGAAGTCGAAGGAAAGCGCCCAGCCGCAGTTCGCCGCCGTGCAGCAGAGCCTGTTCAAGGCGCGCACGGTCCTGATCTTCGGTCAGATCGACATGAAGCTGGCGCAGGTCGTCTCGGCCCAGCTGCTGGCGCTCGCCCATGAGAACGACGACGACATCACCGTCGTGGTCAACTCGCCGGGCGGCCACGTCGAGGCGGGCGACACCATCCACGACATGATCCGCTTCATCAAGCCGCGGGTGAAGATGCTGGGCACGGGCTGGGTCGCCAGCGCCGGCTGCCACATCTATCTGGCGGCGAAGAAGGAAGACCGGTTCTGCCTGCCGAACACCCGCTTCCTGATCCACCAGCCCCTGGGCGGAACGGGCGGCCGGGCGACGGACATCGCCATCGAGGCGAAGGAAATCATCCGGATGCGCGAGCGTCTGAACAAGATCATCGCGCGCGAGACCGGGCAGCCGTTCGAAAAGGTCGCCAAGGACACGGATCGGAACTACTGGATGCAAGCCGACGAGGCCAAGGAATACGGCATCGTCAGCCACGTCATCGACACGATGGACGAGTTGAAGTAACCGTTCGTTCCGGCGGGCATTGAAAAGGGGCTTTCCTCCGGCTGGAGGAAAGCCCCTTTTTCTTTGTGAAACATGCCAGAATGAACAATTCATTCGGCCGTCATTCCCGCGAAGGCGGGAATCCAGCCGGTTCGACATCTGAGCCGCGGCGCTTTCTGGATCCCCGCCTTCGCGGGGATGACGCAGAGTTCTTGTGATTTCGGAGATTTACCAAGTCATGGGGATACCCCCTCAGACCGAAACGTCCAGCAGCGATCCTCGCTTGCGATACCCTTGCCCGTTCACCTGGGCGGTCAGGGCATTGGCGACGGTGTCCACCGACTGGTTGCCCTGGGTCGCGGTGCGGGTCTCGCGCGTCTGGTCGGCCTTGCCGGCCGCCTGGGGAGCGGCAATGGTCTGGGTACGGACCGGCGGCGCCGTCTGCTGCGCCGCCTGCACCGCCGGAGACATCGCGATCTGCACCGCGGGCGTCTGCGGGTTTGGCTTCAGCGTCTGGAAAGACGGTATGGCCGGGTTGAGTTGCATATAAGAAATATGCGCTCACCCCGCGCAGGATTCAAGAAGCCCAGCCGTAGCTTTCCCCGGCCTCAGGGCGTTTCGGGAACCGCCGCGGCTGACGATGATGGTGATGGCGATGCCGGAACCGCGGTCGCCTTCGCCGGCAGCCGCCGGGTCCGCCGCCGTTCCAGCACCAGCGCCAGCAGCAGCAGCAGGACGATGCCGCCCAGATTGACCGCCAGCACCATCGCCGCCCCCTTCCCCGCCATCAACAGCGCGGTTCCGGTGATGGACAGCACGACCCCGACACAGAAGACCGGCAGAGAGTGCCGCCCGCAGGCGGTCAGAAGCCGCGCGGGCGCCGAGCGCAGCCATGCCGCATCCCGCGGCACCAGCAGCGCCGCCGCACAGGCGAGCGCCAGGAAATGCAGGAGCCGCATCGGGCCCAGCGTGTCCTTGTCGGCCCAGGGGATCGTCTGCTCCGGCAGCCAGCCATGCAGCCCGGCCGGAACCAGCGCCCGGCCGAGGTCGGAGGCCGCCCCCTTCCACAACGCCATGCCGACCACCACCGCCAGCGCCGCCGTCAGCAGCCAGGGGGAGCGCGGAAGCGCGATCCGGCCGCTGCGCACCACCAGCGCCAGGCTGGTGCCCAGGAAGAACACGCACTGCCAGGCCAGCGGGCTGAAGTTCCAGCTCCCCTCCCACAGGTTGGGCGGCATCAGGCCGGGCGCCGCCTGGGCAAGCAGATAGAGCGCCACCGACCCCGCCACCGCTGCCATGCCGAAGCGGGCGTAGGACCACAGGAACAGCGGCGCCGCCGCCACCAGCAGGATGTAGAGCGCCAGGATGTCGAGGGCGAAGGGCAGATACATCAGCACCAGATGCCACGCCATCGCCATGGCCGGGCTGTCGAACAGCGGCGCGAAGCTTTGCAGCCGGTTGGAGGCTTCCATCGGCAGATCGCCGACATAGACCGCCAGCGCCACCACCAGCGCGCTGACCAGCATGGTGGCGATGTTGGCCGCCCACAGCTGGCGGCCGCGGCCGAGCGCCTTGCGCTGGCAGGCGGCGAACCCGCGCTCCGCCAGGACCGGGCCATAGGCCAGCGCGATGGCGTAGCCGGAAATGAAGACGAAGATCTCCGCCGAATCGGACGGACCGAACCGGCCGGGCGTCACCTTCGCCAGCGGGTTTCCGCCCACATGGTTGATGAAGATGATCAGAAGGGCCATGCCCTTGAACAGATCGAGCCGGACGTCGCGAGCCTGACGTTGCTGCATGCAGCGGTGCCTCTCCTGCTGTCGCGGGGCTTCCTGCCGGGAAATCGGTCGGGCAGGACTGGCCGCTCACCACCTTCGGCAAGGGCGCACGAATCGCGACGGTGCGGGACCACTGCCGGTCCGGCATCGCCGCGGGGGACGTAGCCCACCATGGCCATTTTCACCGGCCGGGTGTCCAACGCGATGGGGGGATCCTTCCATCGCAGCGCACGAGGGGAAAAGCATTACGCCCTTCTCATGAGAGCTGTGGCAACCAACCCGAAATCGGGCCGATCCGATTGGAGAGGAACCCGCCCATAGCCGCCTTGTTGGGAATGCGCGGGCAAATCCAACCAAAAAGCCGGGAACATCAGACCATGACCGCAGATCCGAACGATCCGCTGCCGCACCCCATGCCGATGTCAGACGTCAGGCGCAGCCCCGGCCGGAGCCTGCTGCTGGGCGGGTTCGGCCTGGGGTTCGCACTGGGCGGCTTCTTCGATGGCATCCTGCTGCACCAGATCCTGCAATGGCACCATCTGCTCTCCGGCCTCGCCGACCCGGCCTTCGCCGATATCGGGGTCCAGATCCTCGCGGATGGGCTGTTCCATGCGCTGATGTATGTGATCGCCGCGGTGGGGCTGTGGCTGCTGTGGCGCGGCCGCCGGGGGCTTGCCGAGGTGGGCGGGCGCCGGCTGATGGGCTGGGCACTGGTCGGTTTCGGGGTCTGGCACATGGTGGACGGGCTGATGTCGCACTGGCTTCTGGGGCTGCACCGCATCCGCATGGACGTGGACGACAAGCTGTTCTGGGACCTGCTGTGGTTCTTCGCCTTCGGCGTCGCCGCGGTGGCCGCCGGCTGGTGGCTGACGCGGTCCGAGGCCGGTCATCGCAGCGGCGGAGGCATGCGGCGCGCGGCCGCACCGCTTCTGCTGGCGCTGGCGGCCGGCATCGCCGGGGCGGTCGCCGCCCTGCCGCCGCCGGGGGGCACCGCCACGCTGGTGCTGTTCCGCCCCGGCACCGCACCGTCCGAGGCGCTCGCCGCCCTGGCCGCCGTGGATGGCCGCACGGTGTGGAGCGACCCCAGCGGGCGGCTGTGGGCCATCGACCTGCCGGAGGGCGGCAGCGCGCTCGGCCTTTACGGCAAGGGCGCGCTGCTGGTCAGCAACGGCGTGGTGCCCGCCGGGTGCCTGGACTGGTTCAGGCCGGCACCTCGCCCGTCCGGCTCGACCGCGCTTTGACCGGCTTCCTAGGGGTGGGCCGGGCGGCGGGCCGGATGGCAGGCCGCTGCGTCGCCTGGGCGGCCCGTCCGGCCAGCACCGCCTTGCGGACGGTCTGCATCGCCGCCGCCTCGATCTGGCCGATGCGCTGGCGCGACAGATTGAACCGCCGGCTGAGTTCGTCGGCGGTCACCGGTTCGTCCAGCAGGCGGCGCGCGATCAGGATCTGACGGTCGCGTTCGGTCAGCTTCTCCAGTCCCAGGGCGATCAGGCGCTTGTGCTGAAGACGCTCCTCCGTCTCCGCCAGCGCGGTTTCCTGGTCGGCCCGGTCGTCGGCCAGCAGGTCCTGCCACTCCATCTCGCCCTCATCGCCCACCGTGGCGTTCAGCGAGCGGTCGGCGGTGAGGCGGCGGTTCATCTCCACCACGTCACGTTCCGGAAGGTCCAACTCGGTGGCGATGGCCGCCGCCGCCTCTGGCGACAGGTCGCCGCTGTCCAGTTCCTTCAGCTTGGCCTTCAGGTGGCGCAGGCCGAAGAACAGGGTGCGGTGTGCAGTGGTGGAGCCGATCTTCACCAGCGACCAGTTCTGCAGGACATGGTCCTGAATCGCCGCGCGGATCCACCAGTGGGCATAGGTGGAGAAGCGGAAGCCCTTGTCGGGGTCGAACTTCCGCGCGGCACGCATCAGCCCGATGTTGCCCTCCGCCACCAGGTCCGCCAGCGGCAGCCCATAGCGCCGGAAGCGCTTGGCGACGCCGACGACCAGACGCAGGTGCCCGCCGATCAGCCGGTCCAGCGCCTCGGCATCGTCATGGTCGCGCCAGCGGCGGGCAAGTTCCCGCTCCTCCTCGGCAGTGAGGATGTCGTAGCGGCGCATGTCCTTCAGGAATAGGGTCAGCGGTTCGGCCGACGGGGTTTGGGGAAGCGGTTGGTTCCTGTTCGGCATGGAAAACTCCCTGCCCCGACCGCCCATCGCTCTGCAAGGCCGCCGCCCGCCCTCCCGGTCAGCCGCAGACCGGGCAGGGTTGGGGTCGGTCGGCGTCTGGCCCGGAGCCGGCCGCCGTCGCGCCGATGCGCGGGGAAGCGTCGCACAAAGGACGCCAATTTCAAGGATGTCGGGGACCACGCTGATGTGGGTTCTTATGCAGACGAATCAAGGCCCCAGCAGGCCTTCGACAGCCCTCTACCCCTCCGTTGCGGGCCGGACGCGGGCCTCGGCCGGGCGGCGCCGCAGCCGTTCGGTCAGGCGCTGGAAGGCGACGAACAGCACCGGCACGAAGATGATGCCGATTACCGTCGCCGCCACCATGCCGCCGAAGACGGTGGTGCCGATCGACCGCCGGCTGGCCGCTCCGGCGCCGGTGGCGACCAGCAGAGGCACCGTACCCAGGATGAAGGCCAGCGCCGTCATCAGAACGGCGCGGAAGCGCTGGCGGGCGCCGGCCACCGCGGCATCGACGATGGATCGGCCGTCCGCCCGCTGTTCCCGCGCGAACTCCACGATCAGGATGGCGTTCTTCGCCGCCAGACCGACCAGCAGAACCAGTCCGATCTGCGCATAGATGTCGTTCGGGATCCCGGCAACCCACAGCCCGACGCCGGCCCCCAGCACGGCGACCGCCACCGACAGCAGCACCGCCAGCGGCACCAGCCAGTCCTCGTACTGCGCCACGAGGAACAGGTAGCCGAACAGCAGGGCCAGCCCGAACACCATCAGGCCCTGGTTGCCGACCTGGCTCTCCTGATAGGACAGGCCGGTCCACTCGGTGGCATAGCCCTGCGGCAGGGTGTTCTTTGCCACTGCCTGCATCCCGGTCAGCGCCTGACCGGTGCTGATGGCGGCCGCCGGCTGCCCGTTGACCGAGGCGGACATGAACTGGTTGTAGCGGGTGATGCTGTCGGGCGCGAGCGTGGTGCGGACCGTGACGAGGCTGCGCAGCGGCACCATGTCGCCGGTCTGGCTGCGGACATAGAGCTGGTCGATCTCCTTCACCTGATCGCGATAGCCGGCGGCGTCCTGCACCTTCACCTGAAAGACACGGCCATATAGGTTGAAATCATTGACGTAGCTGGCGCCGAGATGGGCCTGCAACGTGGTGAAGATGTCGGCCGGCGACACCCCGAGCAGCGAGGCGCGGGTGCGGTCCACGTCCAGGTACAGGTGTGGCACCTCCGCGCTGTAGGTGCTGAACACCGCCTGCAGGTTCGCGTCCTGATTGGCGGCGACCAGCAGGCCGCGCAGCACGGCACCCAACTCCTGCGGGGTCTGGCCGCCGGTGGCGAGCACGCGCAGATCGAACCCGCCGGTGGCCCCCAGCCCGGGAATGGAAGGTGGGTTGAAGGCGGTCACCGTCGCCTGCGGCATCGCGCCGAAGCGCGGGCGCAGACTGCCGAGGATGGCGTCAACGGTCTGATCGCTCCCCCGCTCCGCCCAGGGCTTCAGCGACACGATCACGAGACCGACGTTGGATCCCTGGCCGCTGAGGATGCTGAAGCCCGAGATGGCGATGACGTCGGCGACCCCCGGTTCCTGCTTGATGGTTTCGCTGACGCGGTCCATCACGGTCTGGGTCCGGGTGACCGACGCGGCGCTGGGAAGCTGGACGTTCACGAAGAAATAGCCCTGGTCTTCCGCCGGCAGGAAGGCGGTGGGCAATGCCCGCAGCAGGGCGAAGGCGCCGGCGGTGATCGCCACGAACAGCAGCAGCCCGACGATCAGCCGCCGCCCCAGCCCATGGACCAGCCGGCCATAGCCGTCGCGCACCCGGTCCAGCCCACGGTTGAAGGCCGCCAGCGGCCGCCAGGGTGCCGTCGGCGGACGCAGCAGCAGGCCGCACAGCGCCGGGCTGAGCGTCAGCGAATTGATGCCGGAAATGATGAAGGACGCCGCGATGGTGACGGCGAACTGGCGGTAGAGCTGCCCGGTGATGCCCGGCAGGAAGGCCACCGGCACGAACACCGCCGCCAGCACCAGGGTGGAGGCGACGATGGCGCCGCTGACCTGCCCCATCGCCCTGGCCGACGCCTCCCTTGCGGAAAGCTCGGGATGCTCCTCCATCACGCGGCGGACATTCTCCACCACCACGATGGCGTCGTCGACGACGAGGCCGATGGCGAGGATCAGCGCGAACAGCGTGATGGTGTTGGCGCTGTAGCCCAGAACCAGCAGCACGGCGAAGACGCCGATGATCGACACCGGGATCGCCAGCGTCGGGATCAGCGTCGCCCGCCAGTCCTGCAGGAAGACGTAGATGACCACCACCACCAGCAGGAAGGTGATGCCGAGCGTCAGCACGATCTCTTCGATGGTCGCGGTGACGAAATTGGTGGTGTTGAAGACGACCGCGTATTCCAGCCCCTCGGGGAAGCGCTGCGACAGGCGCTGCAGTTCCGCCTGGACGGAGTTGGCGACATCCAAGGCGTTGGCGCCCGGCGACTGGTAGACGACCAGCGTCGCCGCCGGCGCGCCGTTCAGCTTGGACGAGGAGGTGTAGGACTGCGCCCCCAATTCCACCCGCGCCACGTCGCCGACGCGGACGATGCCGCCATTCTCGTTGCTGCGGATGATGATGTTGGCGAATTCCTGCGGATCGTTAAGGCGACCGCGGGCGATGATGGTCAACTGCTGCTGCTGGTCGCCGCCGATGGGCGGCGCGCCGATCTGGCCGGCGGGCGCCTGGACATTCTGCTTCTGGATGGCGCCGACCACGTCCGTCGCGGTGATGCCCAGCGCCGTCATGCGGTCCGGGTTCATCCAGATGCGCATGCTGTAGTCCAGCGCGCCCAGCACCTGCGCCTCGCCGACACCGGGAACGCGGGCGATGGAATCGCGCAGGTTCAGACTGGCATAGTTGGAGATGAAGATCGGATCGAATTTCCCGCCGGGGGAATGGACGTTCACCGCCATCAGCATGTTGGACGACTGCCGGCGCACGGTGACGCCCTGGCGCGTCACTTCCGATGGCAAGCTCGCGGTCGCGAGCGACATGCGGTTCTGCACGTTCACCGCGGCGATGTCGGGATCGGTGCCGGGGGCGAAGGTGATGGTCAGCGAATAGCTGCCGGTGTCGGTGCTGGTGGAGGACATGTAGAGCATGCCCTCCACGCCGTTCACCTGCGATTCGATGGGGGCGGCGACGCTGTCGGCCACCACCTGGGCATTGGCGCCGGGATATGTCGCCGAGACCTGGACGGTGGGCGGGGTGATCGACGGATATTGCGCGACCGGGATGGCGGTCAGCGCCAGGAATCCGGCGATCAGGGTGACGACAGCGATGACGATCGCCAGATTCGGGCGGCGGATGAAGAGCGCGGAGAACATCGCCTCACTCCTTCGCCGCACCCGAGCCGGCACCGTTCGCCGGAGCGGCACCGCTGCTGCCGGCCGAACCCGCGGGAGACGGGGAAGCACCCGCCTGCGCGTGGTCGGCCATCTGCTCCGCCGGGGTGGGCTGCACGACCATGCCCGGACGGACCTTCTGCACGCCGCCGACCACCACGGTTTCGCCGGCGGTCAGGCCCTTTTCCACCACCAGCGACTGGTCGACCTGCGCCCCGGTCTGCACCGGGCGGCGCTGCACCCTGTTCTGGTCGTCGAGCACCAGGACGTAGCTGCCCTGCTGGTCCTGCTGGATGGAGGCGACGGGCACCACCGGGCGCTGCTCCGGCTGGTCGCGGCGGAGTTGCACGGTCACATACTGGCCGGGCAGCAGAAGGCGCTGCGGGTTGGCGAAGGTGGCGCGGATGCTGACGGTGCCGGTCTGCGGATCGACGCGGTTGTTGGCGAACTCGATCTGGCCCTGTTCGGCATAGTCGCTGCCGTCGGGCAGGACCAGAGTCGGCACGTATTTCTCCGCCGCCGCCTGGGCCGGCTGGCGCACGTCGAACCGGCGCTGGAAGGCCAGCATGTCGCGGTCGGCGACCGAGAAGACGACGCGGATGGGATCGAGCTGCACCACCGTCGCCAGCACGCCGGTGGACGGGTTGACGAGGTTGCCCTGGGTCACCGCCGTGGCGCCGATGCGGCCGTCCACCGGACTGGCGATGCGGGTGTAGCCGAGATTGATCTCCGCCGTGCGGACCTGCGCCTGGTTCATCATCACGTCCGCCTGGGCGGCGTCGCGGTCGGCCAGCGCCTGATCCAGCTGCGCCTGCGAGACGTTGCCGCGCTGCCGCAGTTCGTCGGCGCGGGCATAGGCCCGCTCCGCCTCGCGCAGCTTGGCCTCTGCACTGGCGAGCTGCGCCTTGGCGCTGTCGAGCGCCGCCTGATAGGGCGCCGGCTCGATCACATAGAGCAGGTCGCCCTCATGGACGTCCTGCCCCTCCTGGAAGGCGACCTGCTCCACGGTGCCTTCGATCCGCGGCCTTGCATCGAAGGAGCGGATCGCCTCGATCCGGCCGATGAACTCCGTCGCCGGGGCCACGTCGCGGTTCTGCACCGGAACGGTTGTCACCGCAGGCGGCGGAGCAGTCTGGCCGGCGCCCGGCTGCCCCTGCCCCATGGCGGTTCCGGAGACGGACAGCCCCGCCAGCACGACCGCGCAGAGGGTGGGAAGGACGCGGGCGCGGCAGGGATGGGCGGCGGGCATCACGGTCTCCGGCAACAGTTCCGACTGGCCCATAACCGGCTGGATGTCCGATCGGCCATGCGCGGAACAACACCCCAGCCGGCGTTCTGCTCCCTCCCCTTACGGTCAATCGGGCTGAAACGTCGCCTTACCGGGAACATCCCGCGGCCCCGGTCATTGGACAGGGCGGAGAGATCCCGGATTCCGCGAGGCCACGCCATGCCGACAGACGCCCTTCCCTTCGTCCCCTACTGCGGCGTCCCGCCGGTGCCGGGTGACTTGCCGACGGCCTGGAACACCGATCCATGGCTGTTGGCCGTCTTCGTCCTGGCGGCGGCCGGGCTGGCGACGGTTACGCGCCGGATGCAGGCGGCAGGCGGCGCTTCCGGGCACCGGCCCTGGTGCCTCGCCGCCGGCTGGCTGGTGCTGGGCATCGCCTTCGTCTCTCCCCTGTGCAATCTCACCTCCGCCCTATTCTCCGCCCGCGTCGCCCAGCATCTGCTGACCGTGCAGGTCGCGGCCCCGCTGTTCGTGCTCGGCTGGCCGGCCGGGGCGGTGCGCTGGCCGGACTGGCTCCGGACCGTGGTCAGGCCGCTGGAACGGCCGGAGCTGGCCTGGGGCTTGTTCGGCATCACGCTGTGGGTCTGGCATCTGCCGGGGCCCTACATGGCGGCGCTGGCGAACGACGCGGTGCTGTGGCTGATGCACGGCACCCTGCTCGCCGGAGCGGTGGCGGCGTGGCGGAGCGTGCTGGCGCCGACCGGAAACGCCATGCGCCTGCGCGGGCTGCTGGCGGCCTTCGGCACCTCGGTCCATCTGGCGATGCTGGCCGGCCTGCTGATCTTCGCCGGGACGCCGCTGTTCCCCTACCACCTGACCACCACCGCCGCCTGGGGCCTGTCGCCGCTGGCCGACCAGCAGCTCGGCGGGCTGATCATGGGGGTGGTCGGGTCGCTGGCCTATGTGGCGCTGGTGCTGGCCGGTGCGGCGCGCTGGCTGCGGCAGAGCGCCGATGATCGGATTTGGGACGATCGGATCAAAGACGGCCGGCTCTCCGGCGGAAAGGCCGGGTGAGGGCATGCGGCGCACCCTGACGACCCTCGCCCTGGCGGCGGTGGCAGCCGGCATCGGCGGGCTGCTGTTCGCGTGGTCCGGCCTCTACAGCGTCGCGGCGACCAAGGAGCACTGGACGCCCGTCGAGATGTTCTTCGAGATGGCGATGCGCAGTTCGGTCGAGACGCATGCCGCCTTCGTCGAAGAGCCGCCCGACCTGAACGACCCGGCGCTGATCCGCCGCGGCGCCGGCCATTACGAGGACGGCTGCGCCCCCTGCCACGGCGCGCCCGACGCGCCGCGCAACCCGATCTCCCGCCACATGATGCCGGAGCCGCCCTATCTGCCGAACCAGGTGGCGGACTGGAAGCCGCGGGAGCTGTACTGGATCACCCTGAACGGCATCAAATACGCCGGCATGCCGGCTTGGCCGGCGCAGCAGCGCAAGGACGAGCCCTGGGCGGTTACCGCCTTTCTCCTGCGGCTAAAAGGGATGAGCGCGGAAGAATATCGCGGCCTCGCTTTCGGCGGCACCCAGCCGGATGGGCGTGCCCGCGTGGCCGATCTGACCGGCCCCGTCAGCGGCCCGGAAACCGGCCGGCTGGGCGAGACGCTGCAGGACTGCGCCCGCTGCCACGGGCGCGACGGCAATGGCGGGGCCGACGGCGCCTTCCCGCGGCTCGCCGGGCAGTCGGCGGACTACCTGTTCGAGACACTGCGCGCCTACGCCCAGGGCAACCGCTTCAGCGGCATCATGCAGCCCGTCGCCGCCGGCCTGGACGAGGAGGCCATCCGCGCACTGGCCGACCATTACGCCGCCCAAAAGCCTGCAATGCCAAGCTTTGCAGCCGCGGTTCCCGATCCGAAGCTGCTGGAGCTGGGCCGCCGGATCGCGGAGTCCGGCGATCCGGGACGGGGCGTCGCCGCCTGCTCCGGCTGTCACGAAGGGGCGGGCGACAGCCGCCATGCCCGCGACCCGCGCTATCCCACGCTGGACGGCCTGCATGCCTCCTACATCGCCGGCCAGCTGCGGCTGTGGCGCGACGAGGCGCGCGGCAACACGGCGCTGTCCCGCATCATGGAGGCCGCCGTCCGCCGCATGACCGACGAACAGATCGACGCCGTCGCCGAGTATTACTCCCGCCGCGCTCACGGTGACGCCATGGTGAACGGGGATGACGGAAAATCCTGAGACGACGCCAGGGAACAAGAAGGCCCGCTGTTGATTGTTCATCACATGACCCAGCTGTCGCTTGCCGTGCGGCAGGACAGTACAGGCCGCACCGGGCGGCGGGTCGCCAACATCGAAGCGTAATCGAGAAGGATGGCAACCATGCGTGGGATTTCGAAGATCGTCATGACCGCCACGGCAGCCGGCGCCCTGTTCGCGCTCAGCGCCTGCGGCAGCACGGAGACCTCGCGGACGGCGACCGGCGCGGGCAGCGGTGCCGTGGCCGGTGCCGTCGTCGGTGGCCCGGTCGGTGCGGTGGTCGGTGGCGTCGGCGGCGCCGTTGCCGGCAACAGCATGGACGAAAGCCTGAGCAAGAAGACCGACCGCGTGACCGACCGTGCGACCAAGGAGGTCCGGGAAGAGACGTCGGGCAGCGGCTCCGACCGTTCGTCGACCCGCCGCTCCGGCAGCATGGCCTCCAGCAACCTCAGCAGCGAACAGGTGCGCGAAATCCAGCAGGCGCTGAACGACCGCACCGATGGCCGCGACGTCGCCGTCGACGGCGTCTGGGGCGCGAACACCCGCCGCGCCCTGATGCAGTTCCAGCGCGAGAACGGCCTGCGCGCCACCGGCCGCGCCGACGAGCAGACCATGGCCGCGCTGAACCTGAGCGGCAGCACCAGCAACACCGGCACGGCCGGCGGCACGGGCACGACCGGCAACACGGGCACCGGCACGACGGGGACCACGGGTACGACGGGCACCACCGGCACCGTGCCGAGCGACACCCCGCAGAACCAGAGCACCCCGCAGGGCTCCATGGGCCAGACCGGCACCCAGCAGTAACTCCAGCAGCCAGGGTCTTCTGAAACCGCAACGCCGGTTTCGAGACATCCGCGGCGGCCCCTCCGGCCGCCGCCGGTGCCTCGAAGCCGGCGAAGCCATTTTTCAGGGTTTCGGCATCACCCGCAGGCCGGCACCAGCAGGGCCGGCAGTCCGACCCACAGGATGGCGACCAGTGCCGAGCCCGCCCCGGTAACCACGAACCAGCGGGCGAAGCGGCGCGGATCGGCGGAGGCGACATGCCCGGCCGGACCGCTTCCGCGCAGCGCCATCACCAGCAGGATCGCGACCCAGGCCATCGCGAGGACCGTCGCGGCGATGACCAGTGCCGCCGACATCGGATAGCCGAACAGCATCGCCCCGTCCGGTGCCCGCGCGCAGACCGCACCGTTGATGGCATAGACCAGGCCGAAATGCCCGGCCCAGATCAGGAAGGGCGCCAGCATCGCGCCGAAGGTAACGGGAAAGCTGCGGCCCGACATGATGCCCCCTTTCAAATCGCCAGACGTGGGAACAGGTGGAGAAGCAGCAGGGCGATCGTCCCCTGCGCCGCGCTGTACCAGCCCATCAGCAGGGTGTTGTCGAAGGTCACCCGCCGCTCGGCATGCAGAAGCCCGGCGGCCGATCGGGCCAGCGTATAGCCCAGCATCAGCGTCATCACCGCCACATGGAAGGCCTGCCACGCCACCAGCATGTAGGTGATGGCGCCATAGGCGCTGGCCGCGCCGACGAGGCCGGTCCCGATCTGGGCATTGGCGTCCAGCAGGATGCCGCCGACCATCGCCGACCAGGCGACGATCAGGCCGATGCGGACGCGGCCGTGCCGGTTGCGGTCGACGGACTTGCGCGCCCATCCGATGGCCAGTGCCGACAGCCCCCACAGCGCCAGCCCGCCCGCCAGCCAGGGTAGTCCCGGCAACCCGTCTCCACCCGCGGGCCAGACGTCCGGGCTGACCGTCCACAGGAACAGATAGGTGAAGATCAGGCAGGCGAAGGCGGTGCCGTCCACCAGCAGCAGGACGACCACGCCCCACCAGGAATGGTTCTTCGGCCCCTGGATGTAGACCGGCACGCGCCAGCCGCCGCCGACATCCTGCGGCGGGTGGTCGGCGCCGGTGTCGAGGCCCCAGACCCACCAGAACACCATGGCGATGGCCAGCACCGCCGGGACCAGCGAGGGATAATACCACTGCACGGTCAGGCACAGGAAATGCGCCGCGGTGAACAGCCCGGCCAGGAACGGCCCCCAATGCGGACCCGGCAGCGGCATCAGATATTGCGGCTTGGCCTCGATCGGACTGGTGACGATGGTCTCGCGCCGGCCGGTCGGGGCGCCGGGCAGGAAATGGGCGCCCTCGCGCACCTCGCGCGGCAGGTCGGGCTTGTCCCACAGGGGATAGAGGCTGGTGACGTGCGGGATGCTGCGGGTGGCGTAAAGCTCATTCGGCAGCCATTCCAGCGTCCCGGAATTCCACGGGTTGTCGGATGCCTTTTCCCCGCCCCCGAAGGCGCTGCGCGCCATGTCGATCAGCACCAGCAGCACGCCCAAGGCCAGCACGAAGGAACCCACCGTGGAGATCATGTTCAGCAGGTTCCAGCCGAGATCGCCGGGATAGGTGTAGACCCGCCGCGGCATGCCCAGCAGGCCGCTGATGTGCATGGGGAAGAAGGCGACGTTGAAACCGATGAACATCAGCCAGAAGGCCCAGCGCCCCAGCCGCTCCGACAGCAGCCGGCCGTTCAGCGTCGGCCACCAGTGGTAAAGCCCGGCGAAGACCGGGAACACCATGCCGCCGATCAGCACGTAATGCAGGTGCGCGACGATGAAGTAGCTGTCATGGGCCTGCCAGTCGAAGGGCACCACCGCCACCATTACGCCGGTCAGCCCGCCCAGCACGAAGATGAACAGGAAGCCGAACAGGAAATGGGTGGCGACCGTCCACTGCACCCGCCCCGCCCCCAGCGTGGCGATCCAGGCGAACACCTGTATGCCGCTTGGCACCGCCACCGCCATGCTGGCGGCGGAAAAGAAGCTGAGCGACAGCGACGGGATGCCGGTGGCGAACATGTGGTGGACCCACAGGCCGAAGCTGAAGAACCCGGTGCCGACCAGCGCCAGCACCACCCAGTCATGCCCCACCAGCGGCCGGCGGGCCAGCGTCGGCACCATCATCGACACCAGACCGGCCGCCGGCAGGAAGATGATGTAGACCTCCGGATGGCCGAAGAACCAGAACAGATGCTGCCAAAGCAGCGGGTCGCCGCCCCGCTCCGCGATGAAGAACGGCCAGTGGAAGGCGCGCTCGATCTCCAGCAGGGCGGTGGCGACGATGACGGCGGGAAAGGCGAAGATGATCATCCCCGCCATCACCAGCATCGACCAGGCATAGATCGGCAGCTTGTCCAGCGTCATGCCGGGCGGACGGGTGCGCAGGATGCCGACCACGATCTCGATGGCGCCGGCGATGGCCGAGATTTCGATGAAACCGATGCCGAGCAGCCAGAAATCGGCGTTGATGCCGGGCGAATGCTCGTAGCTGGTCAGCGGCGGATACATGAACCAGCCGCCGTCGGGAGCCGCGTCGAAGATCAGCGAGCAGAAGAAGGAGATGCCGCCGAAGAAATAGGCCCAGAAGGCGAAGGCGGACAGCCGGGGAAAGGGCAGGTCGCGCGCCGCCAGCATGGACGGCAGCAGGAAGACGCCGATGGCCTCGACGATCGGCACGGCGAACAGGAACATCATTCCGGTGCCGTGGACCGTGAAGAACTGGTTGTAGGTGCCATGGTCGAGCAGGTCGTTTCCAGGCATCGCCAGCTGCAGCCGCATCACCAGCGCCAGCACCCCGGAGATCAGGAAGAACAGCAGCGCCGTACCGATGTACCAGACGCCGACCTTGGTGTTGTTCACCGCGGTGACGCGCGCGATCCCCTGCGGCAGACGCCAGAGGCGGCGCAGCTCCTCCTCCTCCCCCGGCGGTCGGGGCATGGGGCTGGGTGTGGGCCGGCCGCCGGTGAACTCGTCGCGGGGCTCGTCGGTGCGCAGCGTCATTTCAGGCTCTCCAGCCAGGCGGCCATGGCATGCAGGGTCTCGCCGTCGGTCACGTCGAAGGACGGCATGCGGTTCTCGGGCTTGATGTGCTGGGCGCCCTGGATCCAGGCGGCGATGGTCTCCACCCGCGTCGGCAGCGTCCCGGCGGCGAGCGAGGCGCGCGCGCCGATGCGGCTGAGGTCCGGCCCGACCAGCCCGTCCGCCTCCGTGCCGCGCACCGCATGGCAGGATTGGCAACCGAGCGCGAAGAAGGCATCGCGGCCGCGCACCAGCTCCGGCGTCGGCGGTTCCGGCACCGGGCGGCGCTGTGCCGCCATCCAGGCGTCGAACTCGTCCGGAGGCAGGACACGGACGTCGAAGGCCATCAGGGCATGCTGCGCCCCGCAATATTCGGCGCATTGGCCGCGGTAGAGCCCTGGCCGCTGCGCCACCACCGGCAGGCGGTTCACATGGCCGGGGATCATGTCGATCTTGCCGGCGAGGCTGGGCACCCAGAAGCTGTGGATGACGTCGGCGCTGGCGACCCGCAGCTCCACCGGCCGGCCGGCCGGCAGCACGATCTCGTTGGCGGCGCGCAGTGGCTCCTGCCCCGGCACGAGGTAGCGGACGTCCCACCACCACATCAGCCCGGTGACCTCCACCACGAAGGCGGGTTCCGGCGCCAGCGTCGCCAGTCGGCGGGCCAGGGCGAATTCATGCAGCTGGAGTGCGGTCAGCGTGACGACCGGGAACAGGATGCCGCCGCCGATCACCCAGGCCTTGCGGCCGGGAAACCGCTCCGGCCGGACGAAGGCGGCATAGAGCGCCAGCGCCATCACCGCCAGGAAGATCGCGGCGCCGCCGATGAACAGGATCCAGCTGGTGACCAGGATCTCCTGCGCGCTGACGCCGGCCGCATCCAGCGCCGACTGCCTCCCCTCGCACCCGGCAAGCGCCAGAACCACCGCCGGCAAGCCCGGCCGCAGAGGATTTCGCGCTGTTCGCCGGCTCGGCCCGTCCATGCCACCTCCTCCCGTCAACGGGGGAGGCTCATCGCCCCTCGCCCCATTTCCCACCCCGATTTCCCCACCCCCAGGTTCCCACCCCCAGGTTCCCACCAGGGTCAACACAGCAGAGGCTCGGCGGTTTCCTCGGCACCTCATCTTCCTTTGGGCGGCGCGGAAACCTGTGCGTGGCCGTAAGCGTTGACCCTGGAATGCGGGCCGCGACGACCGTGCGGCGGGGTTGGGGAGACGATGCATGACAGCCGATGCCGGCCGGCCGGACGCCGCCACACCGGAAAGGCCCACTTACGAGGACAACCGCTCCTTCCTGGTCGGGCTGGCGCGCGCGTTCGCCGGGGCGCTGATCTTCTCGCTGCCGATGCTGATGACGATGGAGATGTGGTGGATCGGCTTCACCATGACGCCCTGGCGGCTGGTGCTGCTTCTGGTCCTGCTGATCCCGCTGCTGATCGGCCTGTCGGTGGTCAGCGGCTTCAAGACCAACGCCAGCCTGCGCGACGACATCGCCGATGCCTTCGTCGCCATCGCGGTGGCGGTGACGATGTCGGCTGTCATCCTCGGCATTTTCAAGGTCCTGACCTTCGACATGCCCGCGCGCGAGCTGATCGGCAAGATCGCGCTGCAGAGCTTCCCCGCCGCCATCGGCGCCATGCTGGCCCGCGACCAGCTGGGCGAGAAGACGGCCGAGAGCACGCAACGCCAGGATTCCATGACATACGGGCAGGAACTGTTCCTGATGGGCGTCGGCGCGCTCTTCCTCGGCCTCAACGTCGCCCCGACGGAGGAGATGGTCCTGCTGTCCTACATGATGGACCCGTGGCGGGAGATCGCGCTTCTGCTGCTGTCGCTCGTCCTGATGCACGCCTTCGTCTATGCGGTGGAGCTGCCCGGCGGGTCGAAGCCGCCCGGCGGCGTGGGGTTCTGGAGTTTGTTCCTGCGCTTCACCGTCGTCGGCTACGTCATCGTGCTGTCGATCTGCCTCTACCTGCTGTGGACCTTCGGCCGGACCGACGGCACGGGACTGGCCGAGATCATCAGCGCCACCGTCGTCCTGGGCTTCCCCTGCGCCATCGGCGCGGCGTCCGCCCGGCTGATCCTGTGACCGGAAGGAAGGGCACCACCATGACCCCGCAAGTCGGACCGGCACCCCTGCGCAAGGACGCCGTGACGGAGCAGACCCGGCCTTCACCGCAAAAGGCGGACCGGGACAAGAACAGTACCGAGGCGGAGCGTGCAGCGCCGACCTCCCCCCTGGAATGGGTGGCGGCGGGAATCGGCGCCCTGCTGATCGCCGCCATGATCGCCTACATGGTGCAGTACGGCCTTCGGGAGGAAGGTGAAGTGCCCGGCCGGATCGACATCACCGTGGTGGAGACCCAGGCCGGCGGCCATGGCCACACCGTCCGTTTCCAGATCCGCAACCGCACCACCGCCACCGCCGCCACCCTGCGTGTGCGTGGCGAGCTGCGGTCCGGCGACCGCGTGGTCGAAGCGGTGGAGGCCGAGTTCGACTATCTCCCGCCCTACTCCGAACGCTTCGGCGGCCTGATCTTCCAGCAGGACCCAGCCCGTTTCGATCTGCGCATCATCCCCACCAGCTACAGCGAACCGTAGCGGTCCCTGCCGGTCCCATCGGTCCAGCCATGTCCGTCCGAATGATCGACAGCGGCGCGCGTCGTGGTTAAATAGCGCCTATTCAACCAACGGCACCACCCATGCCCGGGAGCGGTGCCGACGCAGGGCGGGACAGGACGGCCATGGACAAGCTTCACGCGATGCGCGTCTTCGTTCGGGTTGTGGAGGCCAACAGCTTCACCAAGGCGGCCGACACGCTGGGCCTGCCGCGCGCCTCCGTCACCACCACCATCCAGAACCTGGAGGCGTCGCTGGGCGTCCGGCTTCTGCAGCGGACGACGCGCAAGCTGAACCTGACGCTGGACGGCGCCGCCTATCTGGAGGGCGCCACCCGCATTCTGCAGGAGTTGGAGGAGGTCGAATCCTCCTTCACCAGCGCGCGCAAGACGCCGCGCGGCCGGCTGCGCGTGGACATGCCGGGCTCCATCGGCCGGCTGGTCATCATCCCGGCGATCCACGAGTTCCACAGCGCCTATCCCGACATCGAACTGATGCTGGGCCTCAGCGACCGGCCCATCGACCTGATCCAGGAGGGAGTGGACTGCGTCCTGCGCGTCGGCGAGCTTCAGGATTCCAGCCTGATCGCCCGGCGGGTCGGCGCCTTCCGCTCCGTGACCTGCGCCAGCCCGTCCTATCTCGCCGCCCATGGCACGCCGAAGACGCTGGACGAGCTGCAATGCCACGTCGCCGTCAAGTATTTCACCCGGACCGGCAAGGTCCACGAGCCCAGCTTCGAGCGCGACGGGGTGGAGCGCGAGGTGAAGATGTCCGGCACCGTCTCCGTCAACGACGCCGACGCCTACGTAACCTGCGGGGTGGAAGGGCTGGGCATCATCCAGCCCGCCCGCTTCATGGCCCTGCCCCACCTGCGCAGTGGCGCCCTGGTGGAAATCCTGCCGGATTGGCGCCCGGCCCTGATGCCGATCTCCGCCCTCTATCCGCAGAACCGCCACCTCTCGCCCAAAGTGCGGGTCTTCGTCGACTGGGTGGCGGAAATCTTCGAACGCTGCCCGCTGATGCAGGGGGAGGATGTGCCGATCGATGCCTGCCGCGGCGAGGCCCACCGGCCCAAGATGCCGGAGAAGGCGCAGAAACTGCCGGTCGCCGTCGATTCCATCGCCATGGACCAGGAGGGTGCCTGCCTCTGCGTCGTGTGAGCCGGGCGCGTCCCGATTTCTCATGTCACTTCTAACCCTTTCTCCCTTGCGCTAAGGTGCCCGCGCTTTTCTGGCGAGGGGGATGAGATGGACGTTGTCGGTGGCGCGCCGTCGGATGCGCGGCATCTGGAAATCGACGAGCGTCTGAGGAGCGCGCCTCTTCTGAATGGCTTCTCGGACGAGAACATCCGGCAGCTGGCCGCCGTCGTGGACGGCCCCCGCAAGATCCCCCAGGGCCAGCTTCTGTTCGAAGAGGGCGATCCCGGCGACGCGCTCTTCTTCATTCTCTCCGGCAGCTTCGAGGTCCTGAAGCGCGAGGAGGGCAGCGACGTCCGCCATCGCCTCGCCCTGCTGACGGCGGGCCAGTCCATCGGCGAGGTGTCGCTGCTCGACAGCGGCCCGCGCTCCGGCGCCGTCCGCGCCGCCGAGGACAGCGAGGTCATCGCCGTCCCGCTCTCCCGCCTGCAGGAGCATCCCGACCGCCAACTCGGCGTGGATGGGCGTCTCAAGATCAATCTGGCCTATGAGCTGGCCGCGCGCCTGCGCCGCACCAACGAGGTGACGGTCCAGACCCTGCGCCGTCAGCTGAACGAGGCCGAGAACCGCGTGGAGATGAGCAAGTTCATCTTTCGCCTGCTGGTCGGCCTCTGCTTCTACATGTTCGCGTTGGGCGTCACCACGGCGCTCAGCAAGGTGGTTCCAGACACCTCCCTCATCAGCCTGCCCATTCTGACCGCCTTCGCCTTCGGCGTGTACCGCACCGTCAAGACCAGCCCCTGGCCGCCCAGCGCCTATGGCTTCACCCTGAAGAACTGGCGGCGCAACGCGCTGGAAGGCGTGGTGCTGTCCATCCCCATCGCCCTGCTGATCGTCACGCTCAAATGGATCGGCGTGACGATGATCCCGTCCCTGCAAGGGCAGCCGGTGTTCGACTTCGCGCGGTCCACCGGGCTGTCGCTGGGCGAAATCCTTCTCTACGGCAGCGCCTATTGCGCCTTCACGCCGATCCAGGAAACCATCGCCCGCGGCACCCAGGCATCCTTTCAGCTTTTCCTGACCAGCAAATACAAGACGGCGGAAGCCATCGTCCTGTCGAACATGCTGTTCAGCGCCACCCACCTGCATGTGTCGATCGGCCTTGCCCTGGCGGTGTTCCCCATCGGCCTCTATTGGGGCTGGATCTTCGCCCGCCAGGGATCGCTGGTCGGCAGCAGCGTGTCCCACGCCATCCTCGGCGTCTTCGGCCTGATGATCGTGGGCATCCCCATCTACTGAGTTCGAAACCAGCCGGCCAGGGCGGACAGCCACGGGTCGACCTCCTCCGCTCCCTCCCCCGCCGCGATGCTGCGGGCGAGACGGGCGAGCGGACGATCGCTTGGGATCGCGTTCAACACCGCCTGGAGCGTCGCCGCGCGGGGCAGGCTGAGTCCGCGCGTTGCCGCCATGGCCATCGCCGCCGCTTCGAAGTCCGGGCGCGGCTCGTTGGGACCCTCGCCGGCCAGCGATGGGCCAGTCCCGTTGATGGCGTCGAGGACGGCCCTCTTGCGCTCCGCCAGGGGCAGGCTCGCCAACTCCTCCGGCCACAGCGGGCGACCGATATGGATGTCCTGACGAGCGAAGCCCAGCGGGAACTCCAGCCGCTCCGGCGCGGGATCGACCGGCAGGGCGCCGGCGAAGCGGACCGGCACGATGGGAACCTCCAGCCTCGCCGCCAGATCCAGGAACACCCCGGACAGCCGGGACACCGGGGTCCGGCAGGACAGCGACCGCGTGCCCTCCGCATGCACCATGATCGACACGCCATCGCGCCTCACCGCGTCGCGCGCCTGTTCCATCAGCCCCAGCATGGCCGCCGGATCTTCGCGGTCGAACAGCAGCATCATCTGCGGCAGGCGAAGCCCAGAATCGCTGCCGGACAAGGCCAGCAGGCTGCCAAGCCACGTGTTGCGATGCTCCGCCTTGGCGACGGTCAGGATCGGCCTGCCGGTCAGGGCGGCGGCCGCCAGCGTGAAGGTCAGCGATTCCACCGCCACCTGATGGTTTCCGAGGAACAGCGCGCCGCGGTCGCGGATGCGGGCGAGCCCGTTCGGCTCCGCCACGCGCACCTGACCGACGAATTCGGCGGCCAGCGCCAGGAACAGGTCCTCCACCGGCCAGTCGCCGGTCCCCAGATGGGCGCGCCAGAAGGTCCGCAGCGGCAAGATGTCGGGAGCGGCGGGGAGCGTGCCCGTCACCACCCAGTCGGCACCGTCGCGCGTGACCGACAGCGGAACCGGGTTGAGCGGCGCGCCGGGGCAGCGGGCGACATCGCCCTCGACCGCCACCACCCCCGGATGGACGCCGAGCTGTGCCGCCGCATGCTCCTTCGCCGCGATGGAGTGGGCCATGTCGGAGGGGTTGCCCGACACGCCATAGAGGCTTTCCAGGGTTCCGGGCAGCCAGTTGCTCGCCGCGACCTCGCGGGCGCTGAGGCGGCTCGTACCGCTCTCCGCCCGCGACAGGCGCACGCCGGGCGCCGCCTTGCGGTCGCGCAGGAACGCCTGCCGCGCCAGGGCGGGAGCCTTGCCGAGCGCGCCCTTGGGGAACAGCACGTCGGCGAGGTCCATCTCGGCCCAGACCCTGCCCTCGGCAATCCACTGCAGGCGCGACCGGGCGCGCCCTTGGGCGTCCAGGGGAAGCGCACGCACCTCGATGCGGACCATGCCGTCGCAGGGCGTCGGGCCGAAAAGGCTCAGCCGCTCGATGGCGCTGGGATAGGCGAGCATCCCCCCCGCCTGTTCCCCCCACCAGAGTTCGGGGGCATGGCGGGGGGTGGCATGGAGACCGGCATCCAGCAGCGCAGGACCGATCAGCCCCGGCACCCGCGCAGCCTTGACCGCGTCCAGATCGGCGGACGCGCCGCCGGAGCCGGTGCGCAGCCCGCTCAGGATCTGGAAGGCCGGGCCGTGGAACAGCTCCGCGGCGGCATAGGGGCATGGCGACGGCCGGGCATCCTCCAGCGGATCGAACGGCCGCGGCGGCGCCGGCCACTCGTCCGCCCGGATCACCCGGCCGGTCGCCAGCATGTTGCCGCCATCCCGCAAGGTCACGCGGCCGTCAGGCTCCACCTCCGGAACCAGCGTGACCGGCACCGTCGCCCAGCGCTGAACCCGGACATCCTCAAGGGAGACGACGCATTCGCCCGAAACCGCCGCCGCCATGATGTCGGCAAGACAGGTCAGGGGAACCGCGGGGGCCGTATGGGTCGGGCGATGGTCGCCAAGCCAGGGGGCGTTGTCCAAATCCAGGCGGATGCCGCCATTGCCGCCACCGCCGGGCACCAGACGCGCCGCCAGCCCGTCAACCTCGTAGATGCGCAGATCGTCGGCCCACAGGCTGCCGCGGGCAACCGCCAGAATGCCGCGCTCGTCGCGCTCGATCCGCACAATCTCGATTTCCGTGGTGACGGTCCGGTTGGTGGGGACCACCTGACCGCGATACTTCCAGCGTAGCGTCTGGTCCAGAGCGGCCCCTTCGAAGCGCGGCGAGTCCAATTCGCTGTCCAGCCCCGCCAGGATCATGGCGCGCTCCAGCAATTGCAGCAGCGCCTCGACCCCCAGCGAACCGGGCTGAACCGGATCCTGGAAGAAATGGGCCTTGAAGTACCAGGATTCCGGATCGACCACCTGCCGGCCGCGCACCAGTCCCAGGCCGCTGGCGCCGCCCTCAGGCCACCAGCCGGTGACCTCGTCCACCATGCTCAGCATTCCGTCCGCCAGTTTCGCGCCGCGCGGCTCCACGACGGGCATGGCGGGCGGAATCCCCCGCGCATCATCGGCCGGCAAGGGCGGCAGGCCGTTCTGCTTCGCCAGCGCGGCGGACGCGAAGAAGCCGAAGGAGGTTTCCAGCTCCATCAGCGGCCGGTCGTCGACCCAGGCCCGGACCTTGAAGGCGATCAGGGTGATGCCGCCGGCGCGGGAGAAGCGGGTCAGCGTCGCCTCGGTACGGACGCGGGCGTCGGCGGGCGTCACTTCGGCCAGCACGCGGGCGGCGTCGCCGTCCAAGTTGCGGATCGCCAGATCCTCGGTGGAGGCGAGCGCGAAGCCCATGTAGGAGGCCAGCCAGCCGCAGGGCTGCAGCAGCACCTCCATCAGCACGCAGAAGGGCATCACCGGCGCCGCGTTCCGGGCGAAGTACCACGCCTCCGGTTTCACCTCGTAATCGACGAGGAGCGTGCCGCCCACGGTCGGCTCCCCGGCCGGGCAGTTCACCGAGACCACGCTGGACATGAAGTGATAGGGCAGCCCCGGCAGGCGCGGCACCCGCCCGGCATCGAAGCGGGCATACATGCTGCCGAAGGCCAGGGACGGTGCCCCCCAGGCGCAGGCCAGCAGCGCCTCGTAATCGCCGCGCACGTCGCCGCGGGTGCCGACGATGCGCGGCGCCTCCGCCAGCGCCGGCAGGGCATGACGCCCATGGCCGAGCGGCCAGTCGGGCACCATCCGCACGGCGAAGGCGCGGCAATGGAAGACCTTGAAGCCATCGGCGCTGCACAGCAGGGCGGCGCGGACGATGGGCGTCGGGCCGTCCTCGATCTCCTCGACGAAGACTTCGTAGACAAGATGATGGGCGGCGTCCGGGACCACCTGTCCGCGGCAGACGAAGCGGGCGGGCTCGTCCGGCACCGGCTCGAACCGCCAGGAATCGCGTCCGATGGTGAAGCCGCCGGCTGCCATGAAGGTTGCGACCGCCTGCACCGCCCCCTCGGCCATCAGCGTGCCGGGCATGCAGGGATCGTTCTTGAAGTGGCCGGCATAGAACCAGGCGTCGGCCGGGACATGGCTTTCCGCCCGCAGATACCCCCGTCCCCAGGGGCCGCCCTGCGGTTGGAAGGCGGTCACGCTGTCGATCAGGCGCATGCGCCCCTGCGGGATCGCCGGGGTGCGCTGGTGACTGCCGGCCAGTTCGAACCCCTCGCCGAAACAGGCGAAGGCCCGGCCGGCGGTCCAGAGGTCGAGCTGTTCGGCGGTGAAGGCGCGGTGGCGCGACGGACAGGGCAGCGGGTCCAGGCGCGCGCCGTCCCTGGGCCGGTCCTCCTCGGCGCTCCACAGCACGCCGCCGGAGTTGGCCAATTCCTGGTCGGTGAAGAATCCGGCCTGCCCGTTGCGGACCGACAGCACCAGCCGATCACCGATGCGGCAATCGTAATGGAAGAAGAACAGCCCGACCTCGCCCATGCGGGCATGGCCGTCGATGTGGATGTCGTAGCGCAGCGTGTCGCCCACCCGCGGCAGGCCACCCTCATGGTAGGTCATCTCGCAGCCCAGCAGGCGGTAGACGCGCTCGCCCCTGTTGCGGAAATCGGCGCCCAGCCAGGAGATCAGCAGCAGGTCGGCCTGTCCGGATTCGATGGCGAGCCCCACCGGCATGCGGTCGTTGTGCAGATACCAGCTGTCGGCCGTGACATCCGTCTCGGTGACGATGGAGCCAAGCCCCATGCTGCCGGGTTCGCCGGTGATGGAAATGACGCGGTCCACCAGCAGCAGCGGCGGCTCCGGCATACGGACCTGACGCGCGTAGCCGTCCTGCTGCGCGAAGAGCGGACCAAAGATGTCGGATACCTTGCCCGACGCCAGGATTTCCAGCTGGGCGCGGTCCCAGAGCGGACGGCCCGGGGGTGACGATGCCCTCTCCCCCCCGGGGAGAGGGTTAGGGTGAGGGGGAAGCGCGGCGGCCGTATCCCGAGAATCCACCCCATGCATCCCCCTCACCCCGACCCTCTCCCCGCTTTCAGCGGACCAAAGGTCCGCCTGTCGCGTCAGCGCAAACGAAGTTTGCGCGTGAGCGGGGGGGAGAGGGGGAGCGGGGGGGAGAGGGAGAGCGGTCACTGTCGCCACCCCGAAACCTTGCAGATAGCTCCGGTGCAGGTCCGACGCGGTTTTCAGATAGCCGGTGTGAAGCTCCGCCGTACGGGCGAGGATGCGGGCGATCGGGCTGTCGGACGGCGGAACCGGCGCCCGTGTGGAAACGCCGGGCGCGGCCGGACGATGCACATCGGCGATCACAGGCTCAGGCTCCGGCGCCTCGTCCAGCGGGCGGCGGGCGGCCAGATCGGGCGGCGGCAGGTCGGCGACCGGCGGCAGGGGCGGTGCGGGGGGCATCGGCTGTCCGAGAGCGACCGCGACGGGCGCGGCATGGGCGGCGAAGGTCAGGGGCTGGGCCGGCGGCGGGGCGGTCCGGCGCTCCAGGCGGCGGGCGACCTCGGCCATGGCGGGCTCCTGACCGGCGGCGAACAGCTCGGCCGCCACATGGGCCAGCTGTTCCAGCGGCGCACGGCCGGGATGGTCCAGGCTGACCGCCAGATGCTCGCGGTCGGCCAGCGTGGCGGCGATGGAGCGGGTCAGGGCATTGCGCGGACCATGCTCGACGAAGATCCGCACCCCATCGTCATGGGCGCGGCGGATCGTGCGGGGAAAGTCCACCTTTTCCATCGCCTGACGGGTCAGCGCCTCGGCGCACAGCTCCTCCGACGGCCGGTAGGCTTCGCCGAAGGCATTGGCATAGACGGCGATGCACTCGGGCGGTGTCGTCTCGCGGCTGTGAATCCGGCGCCAGACCGGGGCGCAGGGCGCCATCTCTGCGCAATGCACCACCATGTCCTGGCCGAGCGGCAAGGCGCGGTGCGCCCCGATGCGCGCGATCGCCTGACGGCAGGAATCGGCGTCGCCACCGATCACGCAGTCCTGCGGCGCATTGACGATGGTGATCGACACGCGGGGCAGGCCGGCCAGCGCCGCCTCCACCTCCTCGATCGGGGCCAGGAGGCGCCAGTTGCGCCAGTCGGCGGCATCCGCCTGCCCCCAGACTCGCGCGGCTGCAAGGCAGTCGCCGGTCAGATGGCGGCCATAGATGCCCGATGCGTCGATTTCCGCGAACATGGCGCCCATGTCCGACCAGATGCCCGCGGCGAACAGCGCGTTGGTCTCGCCGGAGGACAGGCCCATCACAGCCGCAGGCCGCAGGCCGAGCACGCTGCGGCTGACCTCCGCATGGGTCTGGCAGATCAGGGCGCAGGTCTGCAGCTGCGCCATCGCGTCGAGCGGTTCCGCCGATCCGTACAGCCGCTCCGCCGCATGGGCGAGGATAGGGAAGCGCGCGGTCACGCTCCGGCCGACATCGGGGATGGACAGGAAAAGCTCGCGCCCCATTCCCTCGTAAGCCGCCGCCGCCCCGGTGAAGACCAGGGCCAGCCGGCCGCCGAGCGGTCGCTCGCGGAACTGGATACCGTCGGCGGTGGCCTCGCGCCCCTCGGCAAGGGCCAGCGCGCGCGCCAGGGTGTCGGCCTCCTTGCCGGCCGGACAGGCGAAGGCCAGCCGCACCGGCCCCTGCCCGCCATCCTCGCCGCGCCGGATGCGCGCGCACAGCTCCGCCCGGCTGGCGGCGGCGAACCAATGCAGGCGCGTGTCCGGCGGCGGTACGGCCGGCTCCGAGACATCGCCGCTTTCGACCAGAAGCCCGTCGGTCGCCCCGCCCAGAGCCACGACGCTCACGCGGGCGCGCAGGCGACCGGCATCCAGCCAGGGTTGGGCAGCGCCGTCTCCGGGCTTCATGCGGCCACTGCAGGCGACCACGGCGGCGGCCACATGCAGCAGGCCGGACGCGGCATGGGCATGGCCGAAGCGGCTGGTGACGGGACTCGCCCCTTGCGGTCCGGCGATGGTGAACTCCGCTTCGGCGGAATCGGTGGCGGAGGACAGGTCGAGGATGGCGTGGATCGGTTCGCCGGCGGCCTCGGCGCACTCCACCCGGCGCAGCACCAGAACGACGGCGGCGTCACCGGGGGTAGCGAGGTCGGGGCGCAGGGCGGCGAGCGCGCTGCGGTGCACCGGCTCGCAGGACAGATCGACCGCGCCGACGACCGCCGCGTCCAGCTCGCCCGTCACCAGGGCGCGGGCGGCGATGCGCAACCCGGCAAGCCCCGACAACTCCTCCGCCGATACCGAATAGCTGGGGCCGCGCCAGTCGAACTGGGCGTTGAAGCGGTTGGCGACGATGTTGGGCATGGTGCCGATGACGCCGGCCGCGTTCAGCGGGGGACCGAGATCGACACTGGCATCCGGGCCGCACAGGTCGGCAAGCCGCACGCCCAGGCCGCGCCGCGCCACCTGGGCGTCGCAGCCCATGCCCATCAGCACGCCGGTGGTGGCTGCCGGCAAGGCCGGGGCGTCGGCGACGGCGCGGGCCACCGCCTTCATCGCCAGAAGCTGCTGCGGCAGGGCATGCTGCAGGTCGGCAGGCGGGACGCGGATAGTGGCGAGGTCCAGCGTGATGCTGTCCAGGACGCGCGGGCCGTCTCCCGAAGGAGGTGCGGCCAAGGCCGCGGCGAAGTCATCGGCGGCGGTGGCGACGGAAAGGCCGACGACCGCCACACGCAACGGCGGCGGGGGAGCGACAACCGGAACGGACACGGTGGCGGGGTGCCACTCCTCCAGCACCAGATGCGCGTTGTTGCCGCCGAAGCCGAAGGCGCTGATTCCGGCGCGGCGCGGCCCATCCACCTCCCACGGCTCCGCCCGGTCCAGCAGGCGGAAGGGCGAGGCGCCGATGCCGTCCAGCGGTGCGGCGTCGGCATGCAGGGTCGGCGGGCGGATGCCGGCCGCCATCGCCTGGATCACCTTGACCATGCCGGCCAGACCGGCGGCGGCGATCAGGTGGCCCAGGTTGGACTTCAGCGACCCGATCGGCACATCCCGCAAGCCGGCGAAGATGCGGCCCATGCTGGCGATCTCGGTGGCGTCGCCAAGCGCCGTTCCGGTGGCGTGGCATTCCACCAGCGATACCGCTTCCGGCGCGAAACCCGCCTGGGCATAGGCGTCGGCCATGGCGCGCTCCTGGCCTCCGGCGTCGGGAACAAGGAAGCCTCGGCTGCGCCCGTCGTTCGACAGGCCGATGCCGCGGATGACGCCGAGGATGCGGTCTCCGTCGCGCACCGCGTCGTCCATCCGCTTCAGCACCACACAGGCAGCCCCCTCGGCCGGGATCAGCCCATCGGCTTCGCGGTGGAACGGCCGGCTGCGGCCGGTGGGGCTGAGGGCGTTCAGCGCGGTGAAGCCCATATGAAGGAACAGGTCGTCGCCGCGGTTGACGCCCGCCGCGATCATCAGGTCGGCGGTCCCGTCATGCAGCTGGTCGCAGGCCAGCTTGACGGCATAGAGCGAGGAGGCACAGGCGGCATCCAGGCAGAAGGCCGGCCCCTGCAGGCCGAGGGCACGGGCGGCCAGCTGCGCCGGCAGGCCCGACGAGAAGCGGTTGGCGGGCTTCGGCCCCTCCCGGTCCAGCCAGACCGATTCGGCAAAGGCGCTGAGGCTGGCGGTGGGATAGGACAGGTTGCCGGCGATCAAACCGCAGCGCCCGCCCGGCGCGATGTTCAGCCCCGCCTCGCGCAGCGCCTCGCGCCCGCTATGGACCAGCCAGAGCACCAGCGGATCGAGCCCGGCCAGTTCCTCCGCCGGGCAGGCGAAGCCGTTGGGATCGAAGATGGCGTCGAAGCCCTGCACATAGCCGCCCTTGTCGGTCGCGGAACGCTCGGGCGCCTCGGGCGACAGCGCCTTTGCGGTATCGACGCGCCAGACGCCCGGCGGCACCGGGCGCAGCAGATCCCGCCCCTCGACGACGGCCTGCCAGAGCTCCGCCGGGCTGAGGGCGCCCGGCAGCACGCAGCCGTGGCCGATGACGGCGATGGGCGGGAACCGGCTCATGCCGCCCGTCCGATGGCGGTACCCGCGGCGGCCGAACGCCCGATGCAGGAGACGACCGCGTCGCCGGCCGGCGGCTGCGCCAGTTCGCGCAGCATGAAGTCGGCGCCGTCCGCCGGCGCGATCAGATCGACGGACATGCGGCGGAAATGCTGTTTCAACGCAGGTCCGACCATGCCGCCGTCCCACGGCCCCCAGGCGATGGCCTTGACCGTGCAGTCCGGCCGGCGTGCCGCCTCGGCCCGCGCCACGGCGTTCAGCACGCCGTTGGCCATGGCGTAGTCGCACTGCCCGGCATTGCCGTGCAGCGAGGCGATGGAAGAGAACAGGCAGATGACGCGCAACGGATCCTCGCGGGTGGCGGCCAGCAGATTGGCGATTCCCTCCACCTTGGTGCCGAAGACGGCGTCGAACTGGTCGCGCGTCTTGTCGCCGATGCGCTTGTCGGCCAGCACGCCGGCCCCATGCACGATGCCGGAAATCGGCCCGGCCTCGGCACGGACCGCCGCCAGCGCCTGCGCGACCGACGCCGCGTCGCGCACGTCGGCGCGGCAGTAGCGGACGCGGGCACCGGCCGCTTCCAACCGGCGCAACGTGGCGCGCGCCTCGTTGGCGGACAGGATGGCCTTGACCATCGCCTCGATCTCGCGCGGCTGCCTGCCGGCGCCGGGACCGGCGATCACCGCCCGGCGGACCGCGGTTTCGTCGGCATCCTCGGCGATGCCCGGCAGGACCGGCGCCGCGCCGGGATCGCTGCGGCCCAGGATGACCAGGGTCGGGCGGATGCGGCGGGACAGCTGCTCCAACGCGACGGCGGTCACGCCGCGGGCACCGCCGGAGACGACGATCACCGCGCCCTGCTCCAGCGGCAGCGGGCCGTCGGCCGCCTCTCCCTCGCGCAGGGTCCGCACCAGACGCTTGCCGTCTGCGGCAAGGCGGACCTCCGCATCGCCGTCGCCGGTGGCAATCTCCGCGGCGAGAGCACGGGCGAGGTCGGCGGCGGAGCGGCTTCCCGGCTCCAGTTCGATGGCCTTGACCCGCGCCGCCGGCCATTCATGCGCCGCGGTCAGGACGAGACCGCCAAGCCCCAGCCAAGCCTCACCACCCTTCTCGACAGTGACAAAGGCGCCGCCGGTCTTGCCGAAGCGGGCGTCGGCGGCCTTGGCGGCGGCAAGCGCGCGCCAGTGCAGATCGGCGGCCGAGGCGGCATCGGCCCCGTCGAGCCCGGCCAGGAACAGCACCGCGTCGTCCTGCCCGCCCGGCAGCTCGGCGATCCGGGCGGCGATGCCCTTGGCCGACAGCAGAGCCACCAGTTCGGCGGCGACACCGGACGAATCCGGCACGACGGCGATGCTGGTCAGGCCGCGCAACATGTCGGCACCGCCCGCTTTCCGCTCTTCCAAGACGGAGCAGGTGCGGATGGTGCCTGCCGATAACGCGGGCAGAGCCTGGGTCTGGGCCTGGGTCTGGATCTGGGCCGGCGTTTGCTGGGCAGCCGGGGCGTCGCCCTTGATGCGGTCGATCACCGCGCCGACGGTCTTGAGCGCGGTCAATTCGCGCATCTCGACCGAGGCCAGTTCCGGCAGGCGGTCGACCAGGGCCGAGAAGATCTCGACCTGCTTGATGGAATCGATGCCGAGACCAGCCTCAAGCTCCATCTCCGGGCTCAGCATCTCGACGGGATAGCCGGTCTTCTCCGCCACCAGCCCCATGAACAGCGCGCCGACATCGACGGACGGAGCCGTCGGCTTGGCCGCCGGAACCGCTGCCGCCACCACGGGCGCCGGGGCAGCCGTGGGGGCGGCGGCGCCGCCGCTGCGGCTGTCGGCCATGGCGAGGATCTGACCGATGGTCTTCAGCGCGTTCAGTTCGCGCATGTCGGCATTGCCCAGCGCCGGAATGCGGTCCTGCAAGGTCGAGAAAATCTCCACCTGCTTGATGGAGTCGATGCCGAGACCGGCTTCCAGTTCCATGTCCGCCGTCAGCATGTCCACCGGGTAGCCGGTCTTGTCGGCGATCACCGCCAGCACGATGTCCCGGGCGTTGACCTTGGGCGGAGCGGCAACGGGGGCGGCGGGTGCCGTCACCGGATGGGGCTTGGCCTGAACAGGTTCCACCCTGGCCGGAGCGACATGCTGCGGCGCTGCGGCAACGGACGTCTGGCTCTGCACCGGCATGACCGGCGCAGCCGGCGGCACCGGCGCCAAGGCCGGCATGGGAGCGGGGGCCGGCATGCTCGGCGCCATGGTCGGCGCCACCGGGACGGCGGGTGCTGCCGCCGGCCATGCCGGCACGCCGCTCAGGCTCTGGATCGCCTGACCGGCGACCGCCAGGAAAGCCTGATGGCTTTCGGCGATGGCGCGCTGGAAGGCGGCATGGGCGTCGGCGACATGGTGATAGATCGTCTCAACCGGCGCGGTCGCGACGGGGATGGGCGCCGGCTGCGGAGCGGGAGAGTTCGTGACCATGATCGGAGCTTCTTCAATGGACGGGGAGTAAACCGGGGCGGATTGAGCCGGTGCCAGGGGAGTCGGCGCGGGCGGCGCAATGGCGGGGCGGGGCGGATTGGGCTTCGGCAGCGCGGCAGCACCGCCCGGCGGCGGGTAGATCTTGCCGAAATTGGCGCCGCTGACGCGGACGGCGGCGGGCGATGCGGGCTTGGGCTTGCGCTCTTCGGCGAAGCCGGTCCACAGCGCTTGGAAATCGACGGGCACGCCATGGACCGCCAGCGCGCCCAAGCCGTCCAGCAGGGAGGCGACGCCGTGGGCCCCGCGCCGGTCCAGGGCAACCGCCAGATGCGGACGGCCACCCAGGCATTGCGCCACCAGACCGTTCAGCACCGAACCCGGCCCGACCTCCACGAAGGTCCGGACACCGTCGGCATAAAGCGCCTCGACCGTCTCGCGGAAGCGGACCGTGCCGGCGATCTGCCCGGCCAGCAGGTCGCGGACCTCGGCATCGGCGTAGGGTGCGGCGGTGAGGTTGGCGTAGACCGGGATCGCGAAGGACCCGAACGCCGTGCCGTCGAGGACGCTGCGGAAGGTTTCGGCGGCCTGCGCGACCACCGGCGAATGGAAGGCGCTGGCGACCTTCAGCCGGACCACCCGCAGCCCCTCGGCCTCCAGCCGGGTCGCGGCATTCTCTACAGCAGCGCGGGCGCCGGACAGGACCACCTGTTCCGGCCCGTTGTCGTTGGCCAGCACCACGTCCAGACCCTGCAGAAGCGGCTCCACCCGCTCGCGCCCGGCGGCCACCGCGATCATGGCGCCGTCGCTGCCGGATGCGGCCTCTTCCATGCAGCGGGCACGTTCGGCGGCCAGGGACAGCGCGGTGTCGCGGTCGAGGACACCGGCGGCACACAGCGCCGTGATCTCGCCGAAGGAGTGGCCGGCGACGGCATCGGCGCGGATTCCGGCACGCTCCAGCACCGCCAGCAGGGCGAGGCTCGCCGTGCCGATGCTGGGCTGGGCGTGGATCATGCGGGTGAGGACCGCTTCCTGCGCCTCCCCCTCCTCGCCGGTGAAGGCGGGCGGCGGGAAGACCACGCGATGCAGCGGCGACTGGCCCGGCACGGTCGGCAGAGCGGCTTGCCCGTCCCAGACCACGCGGGCCTCGTCGAAGGCCACGGCCAGATCGGCGCCCATGCTCACATACTGGCTGCCTTGGCCGGGGAACAGGAAGGCGGTTTTGCCGCCCCCACCCTTGCCCTTACCCTCGCCCACTGCCAGATGGATTCCGGGAGCGCTGAAGGCGCCCGTCTGCTTGAGCGCGGTCGCCAAGCGCGCCTCGAACTGCCGGGCATCGGCGGCGACGATGGCGAGGCGGTGGCGCGACCGCGGATCGAAGGCGATCTGGCTGTCGCGGGCGACCGCCTCCAGCCCATCCTTCTCCACGCGGGCACCAAGGGCACGCGCCGCCTCGGCCAGGGACCGCGCATCGGCGGCCCCCAGCAGCAGCAGCGCGCCGCCCGCCCACAGGCGGGACGCGGCTTGCGGTCCGGTATACTCCTCCAGCGCCACGTGATAGTTGCTGCCGCCGAAGCCGAAGGAACTGACGGAGGCGCGGCGGGGGCCGTCCGCCTTCACCCAGGGCCGGGCACGGGTGTTCAGGTAGAAGGGGCTGCTCTCCAGCTTCAGGCGGCTGTCGGGCCGGTCGACCTTGATGGTGGGCGGCAGGACCTTCTGATGCAACGACAGCGCCGCCTTCAGCAGCCCGGCGGAGCCGGCTGCGGCCTTGGTGTGGCCGATCTGCGACTTGATCGATCCGATGGCGCACCAGGCCCCGGCCTCCGCATCGGCTTCCCGGAACACCTGGGTCAGCGCGGTGAATTCGGCGAGGTCGCCGGCGCGGGTGCCGGTGCCGTGGGCCTCGACCAGTTCGACGCTGCGCGGGTCATGGCCGGCATCGGCATAGGCCCGGCGCAAGGCCACCGCCTGCCCCTCCGGCCGCGGGGCATAGACGCTGGTGGCGCGGCCGTCGGACGAGGACCCGATCCCCCGGATGACGGCATAGATGCGGTTGCCGTCGCGCTCGGCATCCTCCAGCCGGCGCAGGGCGAACAGGCCCAGCCCCTCGCCGACGATCGTGCCGTCCGACGCATCGGAGAAGGGACGGCAATCGCCGCTCTTGGACAGGGCCGGCGTCTTGCTGAAGCACATGTACATGAAGATGTCGTTCAGGGCATCGACACCGCCGCTGATGACCATGTCGGAATGGCCCAGCTCCAACTCGTTCATCGCCATCAGCAGAGCCGACAGCGAACTGGCGCAGGCGGCATCCACCACGCAGTTGGTGCCGCCCAGGTCGAGCCGGTTGGCGATGCGCCCCGCCACCACATTGCCCAGCACGCCGGGGAAGCTGCTTTCCTGCCATTCCACATACTGCGACGAGATGCGGTCGCAGATGGCCGTCACCTCGTCCTCCGGCAGGCCGGCCTCGCGGAGCGCCTTGACCCAGACCGGCCGCTGCAGCCGCGCCCCCATGGTCCCCACCAGTTCGGTGGCGGACGCCACGCCCAGCACGATGCTGGTCCGGCTGCGGTCGATGTCGCGGAACTGCGTGCGGCAGGCCTCGTCCAGCGTCTCCTTGGCGACGATCAGCGCCAACAGCTGCGCGGTGTCGGTGGCGCTCAGCGCCTGGGGCGGGATGCCGAACTCCAGCGGGTCCAGCGTGGCCGGGGGCAGGAAGGCGCCGCGGCGGCAATAGGTCTTGTCCCGCGCCGAGGGATCGGGGTCGTAGAAATCCTCAACCAGCCAATGGGTGGCGGGCACGTCGCCGATGCAATCCCGGCCGGCGAGGATGTCGCGCCAGAAGCCGTGCGTGGTGCCGGAACCCGGAAACATGGCGCCGATGCCGACGATCGCGATGGGGTGGCGGTTCTTCAAGGCGGTCTCGGATGTTCGGAGGGGGATTGGGGCGGAAGCGCGCTTGTCAGGCTGGATCAGGCGAGCCGGCGCGGCACCCAGGTGAAGGCCGCGGCCGGTACGGCCAAGCCCGCCGTGCGCATCTGCTGGGCGCGGGTCACCACGGCGGCCCCTTCCAGCAGGTTGCGGGCGATCTGTTCGACCGTGCGTTTGTCCGCCGCTTCCAGGAAGCTGCCCTTCACCCAGTCGTTGAAGGCGCCCATCGCCGGGCCGCACCAGACCTGGAAGTCATGGCGGCGCGCGCCGTCGTCCTGCGTCGGCCAGCGGGCGGCGTTGAACAGGTACCAGCGGAAGACCAGGGCCATGCGGTGGCGGGGATCGGCCTCGGCACGCGCCAGTTCCGCCGGGTCGCGGACGGCGAAATGCTCACGGGTCTGGCGCCAGATCTCCTCCAGCGGCGCCTGGAAGACATCCTTTTCGAGGGTCGCGCGCTCGGCGGCGGGAAGGTCGTCCAGGCCGGAATGGCGGCAGTACAGCTCGTACAGGCGTTGGGCGCGGAAGGGGAACATGGTGCCCCGCTTCATCACCTGGACCCTCACGCCCATCTCGAACATGTCGGCGGCGGGCGCCATCGTCACGTCGGTGCTGGACAGGTCGGCCAGCATGCGGCGGACCGACAGCGGCTGCCCAGCCTCCGCCGCCGACTGGTTCACCGATCCGACGACGACATAGGCCGCCCCCATGGCGAAGGCGCCGGCCAGCGCTGCGGGTGTCCCCAGCCCGCCGGCGGCACCGACGCGGATGTTGCGGTCATAGCCATGGGCGGCGACCATCTCGTCGCGCAGGCGCTGGATGATCGGAAACAGGACGGTCAGCGGACGATTGTCGGTGTGGCCGCCGGAATCCGCCTCCACCGTGATGTCCTCCGCCACCGGGATGGCGGCGGCAAGTTCGGCTTCTTCGGCGGTGAGGATGCCCTGCGCCACCAGATCGGCCAGCATGCGCTGCGGGGCCGGCGCCATGAACTGGCGGGCCACCTCGGCGCGCGACACTTTGGCGAAGATGTGGGTCAGACGGCGGACCGCACCGGTGGCCGGATCGCGGCGCAGCCCCTTGGCGGACAGTTCCACCACCGACGGGGTCAGCGCCATGAAGGCCGATGCCGAGACGCGCCGCACCCCCTGCTGCTGGAACAGGCGGCAGACCGCGGTTTCCAGGGCGGGATCGTTGGGACTGTGGATCAGGTTGGCGCCCCAGCCCGGCGCCTGCGGACAAAGCGCCGCGCGGATTTCGGCGATGCCCTCCTGCACCCGCTGCGGCGAAAGCCCGGCACTGCCGTAGAAGCCGAGCAGCCCGGCACGGGCGGCGGCGACCGCCATCGCCGGCGTGGCGATGCCCCGCGCCATCTCCCCCGCCACATAGGCAAAGCGGCAGCCGTGAGCTTCCTGGAAACTGCGATCACCCAGCCATTCGGGATAAAGCGGCGGCAGGGTCGCGACGGGCTCCAGCCGCTCCGCCGCGAAATCCGGCGGCCGGGTCGAAGCTCCCAGACGGCCTTCACGGTTCCTGACGATGTAAAGTGGCTCGCGAATTTTCTGGGCCATTTCCAGAATCAGAGACGGATCGAAGCCTGCCGTCGCCTGCATCAGCGGCGACATTGCCGTCTCCCGGTAATTCATGTCCACATCGACACCCGAATATTGCCTACAGCCATCCCCCGGGACGGGAGATCCGACAAGGGGGCCGACGACCACCGAAGGGAGCGCGGTCGAACGGCCGAGCCGGACTGTGCATGCGCAATTGGGCATTGCATCGCCGCATGCGCCGGTCCGGTGCGAGGGTCAGGCGCCCATGCGCGGGTCCACCTTGCCGAGGCTGGTTATCCGATCGATGAGAATGCGTACGGTTCGAGTCCCACACTGCCGGTGCCGGCAGTCCGCCCGTTTTGCAACAATGTCGTTCATGGTCGTTCTTGCACCCGACACGGCATTAGGGGCCCCTAATCGAAGGACTTCCGCACATTATTTTTATTACTTACCACTGTTGGAGAATGGCAAGCATGAATTCGATTTCATGAAGGATATTGTTTATTTCATCCTGGAAATATCTTTACCCGCCTTAAACGATTCTGCCGAAGCGCCACCGGGTCCGAAGAGGGATCGAAGCCTTGCGCCCCATCAGGTGCCGATCCGCAAAGGCTTGGATTGCAGCAGGTCACGACCATATGGCTGGGCATGGAGCCAACACCCCGATCCACGATCGACCGGCGGACCATCCTCGCCGCCGCCGCTGCCGCTTCCGTCGGCTCCCTGCTGCCGCGCTCCCTGTCCGCTGCGGTTGGCGGGCCTCCCGCTGCCGGCAAGTCCCCAAGTCCGACGCTGGATCCGGTGCTGCTGACCCGCGCGCTCGACCGGGCAGCGAGCCTTGATCAGCTCCACGCGCTGGTGATCGGACGGCACGGCACCGTGCTGGCCGCGGAGGCCTTCCGGGGGCCGCCGGTCGGGCGCGCCGTGAACGTCAAATCGGTGTCCAAGACGATCGTCGCCTCCCTGGCCGGCATCGCGCTCGACCGCAAGCTGCCGCTTGGCGTCGAAGCGACGCTGGGCGACGTGGCGCCGGGGCTGATCCCCAAGGGCGCGGATCCGCGGGTGGGCGGGATCACCATCGCGCAGCTTCTCACCATGCAAGCCGGGCTGGAGCCGACCTCCGGGCCGGGCTACGGCCGCTGGATCGAAAGCCGGAATTGGGTCGCCGATGCGCTCGGCCGCCCCTTCGTCGCCGGGCCGGGCGAGCGGATGATCTATTCGACCGGCAGCTATCACGTCCTGGGCGCGGTGCTGGCCCGCGTCTCCGGACGCAGCCTGCTGGCTCTGGCGCGGGAGTGGCTGGGCCGGCCGCTCGGCATTGAGCTGGCGGGCTGGACGCGCGATCCGCAGGGCTTCTATCTGGGCGGCAACAACATGGTGCTGTCGCCGCTGGACCTGTTCCGCTTCGGGGAAATGTGGAGCCGGGGCGGTGTCTGGGACGGACGTCCCGTGGTCAGCGCGGCCTGGGCGCAGGCATCCTGGGTGCCGCGGACCCGGTCGCCCTATTCCGGCGACGCCTACGGCTATGGCTGGTTCCTGGCGGAATCGAATGGCCATCGCATCGCCTATGCCCGCGGCTATGGCGGACAGATGCTGTATCTGGTGCCGTCGCTGGGGCTGACCGTCGTCGTCACCTCCGATCCCGCCCGGCCGGCCCGGTCGGACGGCTATGTCGGCGAATTGGGCGCCCTGCTGACCGGCCACATCATGCCCGCGGCGGAGCAAGCCTGACCTGCGCTGCCTTGCCCCTGGAAGAAGGACCGGCGACATGCGGACCGACGACCCATTCGACCTCCAGCGATTTCTGAGCGCACAGGAGCCTGTCTTCGCAACCGTGCTTGACGAGTTGCGGAATGGGCGCAAGCGCAGTCATTGGATGTGGTTCGTCTTCCCGCAGTTGCGCGGGCTCGGCCGCTCCGCCACCGCCGAGTTCTACGGCATCGCTTCCCTCGAGGAGGCGCAGGCATATCTGGCCCAGTCAACGCTTGGACCCCGGCTGGAACAGGCGACACGCGCGGTGCTGGGGGTGCAGGGACGAACGCTGCACGAGATCTTCGGCTCGCCCGACGACATGAAGTTCCGGTCCTCCATGACGCTCTTCGCGCTGGCCGCCGGACGGGCGGATTCGCCGTACCATGAGGCGCTGGACCGCTGGTGCGACGGCCGGATGGACGATGCGACCGTGACGCTGTTGGGAGCACTGGCGGCAGCGCCGCCCCCTCCCCCACGCAGGTGAGGGAAGGGACAGGAACCGTGCTTCAGGCCGCTTGCCCTCAAGCCGCCTGATTCATCTGCTGGACGCGCTGCGGGTCGAGCTTCAGCCGGGACGCGAGGTATTGCAGGTAGGAGCGCTCCGCTTCCGACTGCTCGTTCACCGCCATCCGCGAGGCCAGATAGACCTGCTCCGCCGTCTGCTGATCCCGCACCGACTGGAGCAGCGAGTCGAGCGGCTGGGGCCGGTCGAGTTCCTGTTCGACGATGCGCCGTTCCTCCGCTCCGGCCCCGGCCTCGTCCAGGGTGCCCAGGATGTGCCGGCGCTCGTCCGGCGTGATCTCCCCGTCGGCATTGGCCGCGGCGATCATCGCACGGATCAGCAGAAGCGCCTGCTGGTCCTCCATGGCGACGGCCGGATAGGCACCGTCGTCACGGTCTTCGGCCTGCGGCGCACTGCGGGTCTGGAACACCTGCGACAGGCGGTCGGACAGCGATCCACTCCCCTGGCCGCTGCCCTGTCCACTCGCCTGAGTGCTTCCGGAAGACCCCGTGGAACCGGCGGCACCGCCGCCGAACAGGCCGCCCAGGATACCGCCGGCATCGCCCCACGGGCTGCCTTCCGGCCGGGCGGCGGGTTGCGCGCCTTGGCCCGCAGCACCCGTCTGGTTCCGCTGGCGCTCCTGGAAGGCCTTGAAGGCGAGGTAGCCCAGCGCCCCCAGCCCGGCGACCGACCCGACGCCCATGCCGCGGTTCCCCGATGCGGCACCGAGGGCGCCACCCGGCGCACCGGCCCCGAAGCCGCTGTTGCCGAGCACCGACCCCATGGCGTTCATGCCGCCGTGGCTGCGGCCTCCCATCCCGGTCGCCAGCATGGTCCCGAGGATACGTTGCAGATCGGCCATTTCGCTCTCCCACTCGAATTCCGTCGATGGACCGTCAACAGCACAGGCGGCTTTCCGTTCGGGCGGCGGGCTGAAGTTGAAATACCAAAAATTCCGCACCACGAACTTTTCGCTCCGGCATGCGGCATTGCAGGGGACCGGATGCGACCATGGCTGTTACCCAGTCCGACCACAGGGAGACAGACATGGCCAAAGCCAACATCAACGACCGGTCGAGCATCGAACGCATCTACGACCGCCATACCTTCGAACAGGACGCGGCGTCGAACGCACGCAGCAAGGCCACAGTCGTCCACGGCGTGAAGATCCTCTCCGCCCCCGATGCCGACGGGCAGGTCGAGATCTCCCGCGCTTCGCACCATGTGGCGGAAGGGAACCCCGAAGGGGACACCATCTTCGTCCCCGCCTTCAGCCTTCACGACTCCACCGCCGCCGACGGCAACACCTATGCCGGCTCGGCCGCGCCGGTGGGGACCAGTCCGGGGGAAGCCGCCGACGAATACCGGAGCTTCATCGACGATGTCCTGGAAGCCGCCAGCAAGGGACACTTCAAATCCGACATCGGCCGCGGCGAGGAACGGCTGAAGGGCTTCCACGGCGGCTGACCGGCCGCCGAAGGAAGGCTTGGAGTGCGATCGGTTCAGACGGAATCGTCTGAAGCGTGAATCGCACGGAAAATCAAAAGCCTAGAGTCCATCAGATGCTTCAATAAGCATCTGATGGACTCTAGGTTTCCGGGACGGAGGGAGCGGCGGGGGCGTCCGCCTGCTCTTCCTCCAGGATGGTGGTGACGCGATAGAGGAAGACCGGGATCGAGAAGGGCTTGCGCAGGAAGGCTCGGTAGTCGTCGAACTCCCGCCTCACCGCCGCCTCCGGCACGGCGCTCATCATGATGATGGGGATGTTCTGCCAAGCGGCCTCGGCCCGCAAGGCGCGGGCAAGGCCGACGCCGTCCAGCAGCGGCATCATGTAATCCGTGACGACGAGATCCGGGACGGCCGGCGCCTCGGCCAGACGGCTCAGCGCCTGCTGGCCGTTGGCCGCCACCAGGACGTGATAGCCCTCCTCCTCCAGGATGGAGCCCAGCACGGTGGCGATTCCAAACTCGTCTTCGACCAGCAGGATGGTTTTCACGCATCCCCCCTACCGCGACGGACGTTTCGGCGACAATGTCCCTGGCGATCCGGGATTGTCGGGAGAGTGCGCATACCCCTTGAGCATCCCTTCATAACCGTTGAAGGGGCCAATGATTTCAATACCCTTGTCAGTGATGCGAAATTCCTGCAATGCAGGATCGAACCCGCTGTCGCGCAGCTTGGCGATGGTCAGCAGACGCCGGGTGCGGGCCTCCACCTCGACATAGCGCAGAACGATCATGTTCTCGACCAGCGAGGAGACGCCATAGACCGGCGCCTCGATCGGCGATCCGATCAAGTCGCGCGTCTCCCAGGTGAAGACGGCGGTAACCCCCAGCCCCCGCAACTCGTTCGACAGGGTCGAGAAGAAGCGGCTCATCCGCTCCGGATGGACGGAGGATTCCATGAAGCCGTCCAGCCCGTCCACGAACAGGCGCCGGACGCCCCGCCGCCGGATGGCGTCCAGCATGGTGTGCGCAAGCTCGTCCAGGACATTCTCGCCCTGCGCCTGCCAGATCATTTCCAGGGCGCCCTGCGCCTCCAGCCCTTCCAGATCCATGCCGAGCGTCGCCGCCTTGAACCGGAGGCGTGCCGGCGTTTCGTAGAAGCCGAAATGCAGGCCGGGTTCCGCCGCGCTGGACTGGGACAGGAAATGAAGGCCGATCGTCGTCTTGCCGATCCCCGTCGGCCCCATCAGGACGGTGGTCGTGCCCGCGAAGGTGCCGCCGCCGATGATCCGGTCCAACGCCTCCACGCCGGTGGTGATCCGTGCGCCCACCGGTTGCTCGGGCCGGGACGGCACCGCGAATTGTGCCTCGATGCGCGGGTAGACCACCAGCCCGTCACCGGTGATGCGGAAGGGGTGGCGGCCGCGAAGGGAACCGCTGCCGCGGAATTTGCGGACCTGAAGGCTGCGTTCGGTCCGCACCTCGTACACCCGGTCGTCCAGATCGATCAGTCCGTCGACCATGGTGTGCTCGGCGCGAACGGGTCCGGGGCTTCCGCTCGTCAGCAGCAGCACCGTGCACTCGTTCATCGCCGCGTACATCTGCACTTCGTGAACGAACTTCTTGAACTCGCGGTCGGACGTGGCCGTCTCCTCCGCCGCGACGAGACCGTCGAGGATCAGCAGGCTCGCGCGGTGCTTGCGGATCTCCCGTTGCAGCAGATCGCGCAGCCCCTTCAGCCCGTCATCCTCCAGCGTGTTGAAGGCGCTGATGTAGTAGAGACGGTCGGGGATGACCGTCTCGTCGAAGAAGCGCATCGGGCGCAGGTGCTGCAGCATCCGGCTGTGCGATTCCGCCAGAAGCGTGACATAGGCTGCACGGCCGCCGTCGGCGACATGGTTGAAGCACATCTGGTTGGCCAGGATGGTTTTCCCGGCGCCGGGCACACCCTGGATGATGTAGACGCCGCCTTTGAGAAAGCCGCCCTTCAGCACGGTGTCCAGCCCTGCGATTCCGCTCGGCACCCGTTCGAGTTCCAAGCCCTGCCGATCGTCCATCATGAGGTCCGCGGTTCTTTCGGTGTTGCGTCCAGTGGCAGCCGGACCGTGAAGGTGGAGCCCTCGCCCGGTGTGCTGTCGACGTCGATACTACCACCATGGGCCTGGAGCAACGACCGAACCAGCCACAGCCCGACGCCGAAGCCGGCCCGCTTCTGTCCGGAGACGACCTGTTCGAACTGCCCGAAGATGCGCTCCTGCGCCTCGATCGGGATGCCGGGCCCACGGTCACGCACGCTCAGGCGCACCTCGCCGTTGTCCTGCGCAAGGGTGACGTCGACCGGGCCGCCCGCCCCGTACTTGATCCCGTTGGACAGCAGGTTGCCGACAATCTGCTCCATCGCCAGCCGGTCCCACCATCCCTGCAGGCGGTCCGGCAGGGCAAGGCGGAGCATCGCCTTGGTATGGGCGGCTTCCGCGGCGTAGCCGTCGGCGGCCTGCCGGACCAGCGCGCTCAGATCGACCGGCTCGATGTGGAGGTCGATCTGGCCGGCATTGAGGCGCGACACGTCGAGCAGCGTCGTCGCACGCTCGACATAGCGCTGCAGTGCAAGCGTGGCGCGCTTCAGCGCCCGCACCAGTTCTTCGTTGCCGGTGGGCTTCGCCATCCGGTGCGCCGAATCCAACAGCAGGCTCAGCGCATACATCGGGTTGCGAAGTTCGTGAGCGGCAATGGCCAGGAAGGCGTCGCGTGCACGCACGGCCTCCTCCAATTCCTCGACGCGGGCCCTGAGCTGTTCCTCAGGCGTCATGGACAGCTGCAACCGAAGAAGGCAACCAATTCGTCACACCACGCTCCCTGACGATCATCCAACCATCGGCGAGCACGATAGCAGGTGACATGGCACGCGCGAGAAACCAAGCGACGTATGCCGGATGATCGACACACCACCAATGGCAACAGGCAATCATTCTCCCGCCGCCCCTAATCGCGCCCCCACAGCCCGCGTTCGCCCAGATCCTCGCCGCGCTGGCGCTCCAACGCCTGGGAATACCGGCGCAATGCGAAGGACTCCGTCACATAGCCGATGATGCGCCGGTCGGTGGGAGACGACAGCACCGGCAGCGCCTCCACCTCCGCGCTGCCGAAGCGGTTCAGCACGGTGCGGGCGTCGTCGCCGGGCATCAGAACGGCGTCCGCCTTGCTGGCGAGCGTGCCGACGCGGGTTTCGGTGGCCTCCGCATCCTGGTCGGGGTCATGGATCTGCGACATGTCGATCAGTCCGGCATATCTGCCGGATTCGTCGACCGCGAACACCGTCTTGGTGGAACCCAGCGGGTAAAGGCGGCGCAGCGCCTCCACCGACAGGGTGGCGGGCACCGTCTTGGCGTCGCGCCGCATCAGCCGGAAGGCCGTGAGTTCCGACAGCCAGCCGATGTCGTAGGCGCCGCGGATCGGCACACCGCGCAGGTGGAAGCGCCATGTTGCAAAGGAGTAGCCGAAAGCCTGCCGCACCACGGTGGTGGACAGCACCACCCCGATCAGCACGCCCGAGGCTGCCCATAAATCCTGCGTCGTCTCCAGCACCAGCAGCACCATGGTGACCGGCGCGCCGACGACGCCGGCGGCGACCGACCCCATCCCGACCAGCAGCAGAAGCCCGCCGTCGATGCCCAGCCCCGGCAGGAAACTTGCCGTGGCGATGCTCAACAGGCCGCCGAACAGCCCGCCGATGAACAGGGAGGCGCTGAACAGGCCGCCGCGGAACCCCGAGCCCAGCGACACGGCCGACGCCAGGATCTTCGCCACCAGCGTCAGGGCCAGCGCCAGCGCACCGCCCGCCAGTTCCGGCGGCACGGCGCCCGGACCGCTGCCCATCACCGCCGGCACCGCCAGCGCCAGCCCGCCGACCATCAGCCCGCCCACCGCCGGGCGCATCCAGCGCGGGACCGGCAGGCGCTTGAACCCGCGCTCCGCCACCGTCACCGCCTGCATGGCGAGGATGCTGAGCCAGCCGGCCAGGAAGCCGACCACGCCGCAGGCGGCGTAATCCCAGCCGGCGATCTCCACCGGCCGGCCGAGCGCCAGCGGCGCCTCACCGCCGGTCAGCAGGGCCGATGCCGCCACCCCCAGCGCCGCCGCTGCGCCGACCGGGGCCAGCACCGCCAACGTATAACCCCCCAGCACCAGTTCGAAGGCATAGAAGGCGCCGGCCAGCGGCGCGTGGTAGGCGGCGGCGATGGCCGCCGCCGCCCCGCAGCCGACCATCGTGCGCAGATCGGCGCGGCGCAGCCGCAGCCGCTGCCCGAGGGAGGAGGCGAGACCGGCGCCCGCCTGGGTATAGGCCGCCTCCATGCCCACCGACGCGCCCGAGGCATTGGACAGCGCGGTCGTCACCGTCAGGCGCAGGCTGTCGATCAACGACATCTTGCCGCCGTAGAGGGCGTTCGCCTCAACCGCGTCGACGATGTCGTTGGGCCGCCAGCGCCGCACCAGCGTGGACAGGATCCCCAGCAGCAGCCCGCCCGCCACCGGCACGCCCAGCGTCCGCAGCAGGTCGGGCACGCCCTGCCCCAGCTTCTCCCCCTCCGGCAGGTCGAAGGCCAGCGCCTGCAGAAGCAGCACCGCCTCGTGCAGCGCCCCGACCGCCAGCCCGACCGCCCCGCCGACCAGACCGGCCAGCACCACCACGGCCAGCGCACTGTTGCGCACGCTCCAACGGTCGGACACCGTGGTCGCGGCCGACGCGTCGAGCGCCGCGTAAGGGTCGCTGCCGGCGCGGGCGTTTTCGCCCACGCCGTCGATGGAAGCGGAATTGTCCGGCATGATCACGCTGACTGATGGCCCATCCGTCCTTGGACAATGGGCCGGACAGGCGTGTGTTCCGTCAGGACTTGCCCGGCTGCGGTTTCGCCTGCGGTTTCACCGTCGGCGGAACGGCCCCCGCCTGCGGTGCGGTGGGTGCAGCAGCGGAGGGAGCAGGCTCGGTTGCAGGAGGTGCTACCGGGGAGGCTGCCGGCGGAGCGGCGGGAGCGGCATCAGTCGGCGCTGTAGCCGGCGCTGCGGACGGAGTTGTGCCGGCACGGCGCAGAACATGGGTGAGGTTGTCGCGCACCTTGTCGGCCAACGCCACGTCCGGTTCGGCCGCCTCGTGGAAGATCACGGTGAACAGGCGGCGTTGCGACAGCAGGAAGTTCAGCGTGACGTGCAGCTTGCCCTGGGGCATGGCGCAATCGACCGAACCGGTGCGCAGCCAGACCGAACCGGCCTGTTCGGACGGGCTCAGGCTGACGGTCGGGGTGCCTTCGCACCGCTGCTTCATGGCGTCGGCGAAACCGTCCGACAGCTCGTCGATCCTGGCGTCCTCACCCACCGCACGCTCGCGAATGCCGCCGACGATGGGGCCGAAGCGCCAGGCGACGTCGGCCGGGCGGCGCTCCTGCGGGATCTTGTCCATCGGGACCAGTTCGGCGTCATGCACGCCTGCCGCGCTCAGCAGGCTGTCCAGCCCTTCCGGCAGGCGGTTCTTCTTCTCAGCCGGGCGGCCGGCGGCGACCTTGATCGGCGGAACGTTGCCTCCCTTGTCGACGCAGGTCTTCAGGTCGCCCAGCACCTTCTTGGTGCCGGACAGCTTGAAGGCGATGCGGTCCGTGGCCGACGATACCACCAGTTCGCTGCCGCCCATCAGGGCGTTGACCAGTTCCTCGTCCTTGCCGTTGGAGACCACCAGCATGTCCGGCTGCGAAGCGATGGCCACCCGTTCGCGCTTCAGCTTCTTGTCCACCTCGATGGTGACCGGCCATTCGCCGCCCTTGGGCAGGTCGGCGCCGGGGATGCCGATGCCGATGTTGGTCTCCCCCTTGGGGCTGCGGGCGAACATCAGCACATGGCCGGAGGTGAATTCCCCCTCCGCCACGCAATAGGCGAAGCTGCCGTCCTTCTTCTTGGCGGCGCCGCCGTCCCAGCTCTCGATCAGTTCGCCCGGCCCATCGGGCTTGGCCGGCGCCGCGGCACCCTGCTTCTCGGCCGGCTTATCGCCCGGCCCCTGGTTCGGCCCCTGGGCCGGCTTGGCATCCTGCGCCGGCGCACCCGGTACCACGACTTCGGCCTCCGGCACCGGCAGCCCGTAATAAACCGCGGGAGGAATGCTCGGCTCGACCGGCACCAGTTCGGCCATCGCCGGCGCCGACGCCACACCCAGCAGGAGAAGCGCGGACAGCGAAGCGGCGGAACGGGCGGTCATGACGAGGTAATCCATAGATGGTTGTGGCGGCGAAGCTATCCGCGCCCGCCCCCATCCGCAAGCCCAACCGCCCATCCTGTTGCAGGAGGCCGACACCTGTTGCACAGGACACGCAGCGGATTTGTGCTAAACGCCGAAGAAGGCCTCGCGCAGCACTTCTTCCGACAGAGACGCCACCGGCCCGTCGCCCACCACGCGGCCCAAACGCAGCAGGATGGCGCGCGGGGCGACCGTCAGGGCGCGCGCCGCACTCTGCTCCGCCAGCAACACGGCGGTGCCGGCGGAGGATATGCGGCCCACCGCGGCGAAGACCTCGTCGGCCAGCTTGGGCGACAGGCCGAGCGAGGGTTCGTCCAGCAGCAGCAGGCGCGGCCGGCCCATCAGCGCGCGGCCGAGGCTCAGCATCTGCTGCTGGCCGCCGGACAGGCGCCAGGCGCTTTCCCGGCTCTTGGTCGCGAGATCGGGAAACAGGGCGAAGACACGCTCGACGTCCTGGGCGCGGTCGCGGGCGGCGGGCAGGCCGGCGACCTCCAGATTGTCGCGCACGCTCATGCCGGGGAAGACCCGCCGCCCCTCCGGAACATAGCCAATGCCGCGCCGGACCCGCGCCTCCGTCGCCAGCGGCGCGAGATCGGCACCGTCGAAGCTCAACTCGCCCCGCGCCGGCACGAGGCCGAGCAGCGCCTTCAGCAGCGTCGATTTCCCTGCCCCGTTGGCTCCGAGCAGCGCCACCGTCTCGCCCGCCCCGACGCTAAGCGATACGCCGTCAAGCGCCGTCGCCCCACCATAGCCGGCGGTCAGGCCGCGGACGGACAGCAGCGCCCCATTATGACATCCACTCATCGGGCCTCCCCCGCCCGGCCGAGATAGGCCGCCGCCACCGTCGCATCCCGGCGCACCCCATCGGCCGGGCCGTCATAGATCACCCGCCCGCGGTCGAGGCACAACACCCGCCCGGCCAGCGGCAGCAGGAAACCCATGTCATGCTCCACCAGCAGGATCGCCATCCCCTCCCCCGCCAGGTCGCGCAGCAGCGCGGCCAGTTCCGCCTTCTCGCCGTCGGTCAGCCCGGCGGCGGGCTCGTCCAGCAACAGGACGGCCGGACGGCGGACTAGGGCGCGCGCCAGTTCCACCCGCCGCCGCAAAGCCGCCGGCAACCCGTCGCAGCCCTGCCCGGCAAGCCCGCCGACGCCCAGCCGGTCGAGCGCCCAGCGGGCATGCGCCTCCGCCTTTTCCGCGTCGGGATCGAAAGCCAGGCGGGCGGCAGCCACCGCCTCCAGCACGCCGGCCCCTTCCGGCAGGATCGCCGCCTGGAAGCTGCGGGCCAGCCCGGCACGGGCCAGACGGTCGGCGCGGGCGCCGGTCACGTCCCGGCCGCCGAGCCGCACCCGCCCAGCATCCGGGCGCTCCAGCCCCGACAGCAGGTTGATGACCGTGGTCTTGCCCGACCCATTGGGGCCGATCAGCCCGGTGATGCCGCCGGGCCGCAGGTCCAGCGATACGCCGTCCACCGCCCGCACGCCGCCGAAGGACTTGGCCAGCCCCTCCACCGTCAGCCCGTCCACGGAAACCGGCGGCGGTGGTTCGCGCGCCTCCGGCAGGGCACGGGCGGGGCGGCCGAACAGACGCCCGGCCGCGCGGTCGAGCAGCCCGGTCAGACCGTCGGGCGCCAGCAGAACGGTCAGCAGCAGGGCCATTCCGTAGACGACCAGATAGCCGCGCTCCAGGAAGCGGAACCATTCCGGCAGATGCAGCAGCAGCACCGCGCCCAGCACCGCACCGGCCATCCGCCCCCGCCCACCGACGATGGCGATGGTGAGGATGGAGACCATGACCGGGAACTCCAGCACCTCCGGCGAGACGACGCGCTGGGTGTGGACCGCCAGCGCTCCGGCCGCTCCGGCGAACAGGGCGCTGATGCCGAAGGCGGTCAGCCGCAGCCGCCCGACGTCGAGCCCCACCGTTCCCGCCGCCAGCGGATCGTCGCGCAGCATCGTCAACGACCGCCCGAGCCGCCCGCGCGCCAGCCACCACCCCACCAGCCCGCCCAGCGCCACCAGCCCCCAGACCAGCCCCGCCATCGGCAGGCCGCGCGGCACCGCCCAGCCGAACAGCACCACAGCCGGCACCCCGGCCAGCCCGTTGGAGCCGCCGGTCAGTTCGGGCAGGTTGACCGCCAGCAGATGCAGCACCTGCGCGATGCCCAGCGTCGCCAAAGCGAAATAGTGCGACTCCAGCCGCAGCACCGCCAGCCCGACTGGCAGGGCCAGCAGAAGCGGCACCAGCATCGACAGCGGGAAGGTCGCCTCGAAGCCAAGGCCGTAGCGGCTGCCGAGGATGCCCGTCACATAGGCGCCGACACCGAAGAAGGCGCCCTGCGCCAGCGACAGCGCACCGCCGAGGCCGAAAACGATCTGGAAGCCGAAAGTCGCCAGCGCATAGACGCCGGCAACGGTCAGGACGCGCAGGCCGTAGGGAGAGGCGAAGGCGAGCGCGTAGACGAGGAGGGCGAGGGCGCCGGCAAACAGCGCGACATTCTCCACCCCGACATAGCCCCTTCTCCCCCCCGCTCTCGCGCAAACGAAGTTTGCGCTGACGCGACAGGCGAACCATAGGTCCGCCGAAAGCGGGGAGAGGGTTGGGGTGAGGGGGACGCACGGCGAGGATCGTCCGGCAAGCGGAACCCCCTCACCCTGACCCTCTCCCCGGGGGGGAGAGGGGATATTTACCGGGGAGAGCGGATCAGCCACGGCGCCGCACCGCTTCGCCGAACAGGCCTTGCGGCCGCAGCACCAGGATCGCCAGCAGCGTCAGATACAGCGCTCCCAATGCCACCGGGTACGACAGCACCGACGACACCCCCACCTCGAACAGCGCGATCAGCAGCGCCCCCACCACGGCGCCCGGCACGGAGCCCCAGCCGCCGATGGTCACGGCGATGTAGGCCTTCAAAATCAGGTCCCCGCCCGTGGTCGGTGCGACGAAATAGCGGTTGGCGAGCAGCAGCCCCGCCGCCCCGGCGCAGGCGGCCCCGATGGCGAAGGTCACCAGGATCATCGCGGTGACCGGCACGCCGCAGGCCCGCGCCATCTTCGGGTCCTGCGCCGTGGCGCGCAGACGGCGGCCCAGCTGGGTGCGGGCGAACACCCATTGCTGCGCGCCGATCAGCAGCGCCGCCACCGCGACGATGGCGAGCGACTGCTCGGGAACCGCCAGCCCGCCGATGTAGAGCGTGTCATCGCCGAACAGCGGCGGCGCGGCGCGCGGCTCCGGCCCGAACAGGATGGCGGCGCCGTTCTGCAGGATGATGCCGATGGCGATGGTGCTGATGAAGACAGATACCGGCGGCCGGCGGCGCAGCGGCAGATAGGCCGCCAGCGCCAGCAGCAGCCCCAGCCCCGCCATCAGCGCCAACACCACCGGCAGCAGGGCGATGCCCGGCAGCGGGATCAGCGGCGCCAGCGCCACCGCCAGCAGCCCGCCGGCCATGACAAGATCGCCCTGGGCGAAATTCACCGCCGAGGTGGCGTTCAGCACCAGCACGAATCCCAGCGCCACCAGCGCATAAGCCGCCCCCAGCGCCACGCCGTTGACCAGCAGTTGAAGCGCCGCCATCCGCTCACTTCGCCGCAAGCGCGGGGTTGTCGTACCGCTTCACCAGCACCGGCACGCGGTTGGCCCCGTCATAGCAGACGATGACGGCGGAATGGGCCATGTTGCCCTTGCCGTCGGACTTGTAGGTCATGGCGAGACCCTTGAAGCTCTCCGACGACAGAGCCTTGCGGATGGCGTCGGGGCTGCGGGCGCCGGCCTTCACCGCCTCCAGCACCATGGTCATGCCGTCATACTGGCCGAGCGCGAAGGCGTCCGGCTCCTTGCCGAAGGCGGCGCGATAGGCCTCGGTGAAGGCCTTGACCTCCGGCGTGTCGCCGGAGATGGGCGAGGCCGCGGTCTCGGCACAAACGCCCTTCAACTCCGCCGGTTCCAGCAGGGCCGCCGTGCTCGGCTGATGCATGGCGGAGCCGGCGACGATGGGCACGGCCACCCCGCTGGACGCCGCCTGCCGCAACAGCAGCGCGGTCGGGCCGGAATGCAGGTGCAGGACCAGCACGTCGGGCTTCGCGGCCAGCGCCTTGGTCAGCACCGGCAGCAGGTCCTTGGCCGCCGGGTCCACCCCCTCCTCGAACACCGGGGTCACACCCAGCGCCTTGAAGGCGGCGTCGAGATGCGTCTTGCCGCTCTGCCCATAGGCGGTGGTCTGGTAGATGACGGCCGGCTGCCGCTTGCCCAACTCCTCCACCACATAGCGGGCATGGGCAGCCTTGGTCACGGCGTCGCCGGGGAAGAAGCGGAAGACCCAGGGGTTGCCTTGCTCGGTGATCGAGGCGGTGCCCGACACGGTGACCAGCGGCAGCTTCAACTCCTGCGCCAGCGGCAGCATCGCCAGCATCTGGGTGCCGAGCATGCTGGCGGCGACCGCCCCGACCATGCCGCTGCCGGCCGCCCGCTCCAGCGCCGTCACCGCCGCCTCGGGCGAGGTGCCGGTGTCGACGACCTCCGATGCGATGGCGACGCCGGCCGGGGTCTGCTTCAGCGCCAGCACCGCGCCGTTGCGCTGGCTGGTTCCCTCCAGCGACAGGAAGCCGGTCAGCGGCACCAGCACCGGAAAGGACAGCGTGTCGTCGGACCGCGCGGCGGACGACAGGCAGGAGGATGCGGCCAGCAGACCGATCAGAAGGGGAAGCACACGCCGCATGACCGAAAACTCCTCAACACGCGCCGGCGAGCGGAGCGACGCGGAGGGGACGGGGCATTTGCAGCAGTTCCGTCGGATTCCGGTCGGCTCCCTTCGCCGGCATGACCCGGATCAGGTTCGATGGGTGTTGTCTCAGCCCCCGCATCCGCCGATCTGACGAAGGCAGGGGCACCCCAGCCGTGAACAGGCGGCGAGAGTGTCGCCGCCGGGCCTGTCCTGTCAAGAACCCAGCCGGCGGCGCTCCGCCATGGTCTCACGATGCAGGATATAGAGCCCGCTGCCGATGATGACCATGGCGCCAAGCAGCACCGGCGCGGTCGGCAGGTCGCCGAACACCATCCAGCCGAACAGGCTGGCCCAGACCATGCCGGTATATTCGAAGGGCGCCACCACGGCCGGCGGCGCACGGCGGAAGGCCTGGGTCAGCAGCACCTGCGCCCCGGCGCCGATTGCACCGACCAGCGCCATCAGACCGAGCGCATAGGCGGTCGGCGCCGTCCAGACGGGAACCGTCAGCGCGCCGCTGACCACCGTCGTCGTCAGCAGCAGATAGAGCACGATCGACGCGCTGGTCTCCGTCCGCGACAGGCCGCGCACGGCGAGCGCCGCCAGCGCATAGAACAGGGCGGCGCACAGCCCGACCAGAACCGGCACCAGCGGCGCCCCTGCCGACGGCTGCGCCATCACCACCACGCCGCCGAATCCAACCACCACCGCAACCCAGCGGCGCCAGCCCACCGGCTCCCCCAGAAGCGGGGCGGACAGCGCGGTGATGAACAGCGGCCCGGCGAAGCTCAGCACATAGACGTCGGCCAGCGGCAGCTCGCGGAACGCATAGAAGAAGCATCCCATGGAGATCAGCCCGGCGAAGGCGCGCCAGACATGCCCCCAGGGCCGCCGCGTCCGCATCGCCGCAATCCCGCCGCCACGCCACAGCGTGTAGCCGCCCACAAGAAGGAAAGCGACCAGCGAGCGCACGAACATCAGCTGCGGCACCGGGTAGTCGGCGGTCAGGAACTTGATCAGCGTGTCCATCGCCGCGAACAGCAGGATCGCACCCAGAAAGCAGCCGACGGCATAGGGGACCGAATCGGCCTCGGCTGGCAGCAGGTCGGCGGTCTCGGCGTCGGTCATGGGATCGGTTCGGAACGGCAATGGCTGGGACTGCCCACATTATGGGCAAACGTCTCTGCGTCCCAATGCCGCAACCGCAGGTCTGGTAGGCGTGGGGTTTTGGCGGAGTTCAGGCGGCGGATGCCCCCTCCCCAACCCTCCCCCGCCTTTGGCGGGAGAGGGTGCCTTATACGAAGCGGCGGCAGTTCCCTCCACCGCCAACGGCGGGGGAGGGGTAGGGAGGGGGCACCGTCAGCCCACCCCTCACCGCGTCAGCACCATCACCAACCGCTCCACCGGAGTGTCCCCGACCAGATGCGACTCGACGATCTCGTCGATGTCCTCCGGCGTCTCCGGCCGGTACCAGATGCCGTTCGGATACACCACCATCAGCGGCCCGGCGGAACAGAAGCCGAGGCACCCGGTCATCGCCATGCCGACATCCGTCAGGCCCTTGCCCTGGATTTTCTGGTCCAGCCGCTGCCACAGCGGATGGGCGCCCTTGGCCGCACAGCTGCCGCGCGGATGGCCGGGCGGACGCTGCTGGGCGCAGCAGAAGACGTGATGGCGGAAGGTCTGCGGCAGGTCGAGCGGCATTGGGCATGCTCCATAACCATAATTTTCATATGGATAAGAAGCATGCCAGAATGCTGCGCTGCGGCAAGACTTTTGTGACGCTTCCAAGTCCTCGCACCCCTTGGCTTTTCCGCGTGACGAAATGCTTGGTCAGCGGCGGGGTTGCCGGTTAAGAATCCCCGGCAGGGGCAATCCAGGAGACGCCGGTGCTGCTGAGCGGGTCGGGGAAGGGTCAGCCGGGCGCCGTGCCGGGCTGGGTCGGGTATGCGCTGCTGCCGGTTCTCAACCTCGTCGCGGCCTTCGTGCTGTCGGGGCTGGTGATCCTGGTGATCGGCGAGAACCCGGTGGACGTGCTGTCGCTGCTGCTGACGGAGGCTCTGGGATATCCGGAAGCCATCGGCTACACCCTATATTACACCACCAGCTACATCTTCACCGGGCTGGCCGTTGCGATTGCCTTCCATTGCGGACTGTTCAACATCGGCGGCGAGGGGCAAGCCTATCTGGGCGGGCTCGGCGCCGGGCTGGTGGCGCTGGCGCTGACCGGCTGGCCCTGGCCGATGGTGGCGGTGCTGGCGATCCTGGCGTCGGCCCTGTTCGGCGCCGCCTGGGCCTTCATCCCGGCCTGGCTGCAGGCCAAGCGCGGCAGCCACATCGTCATCACGACGATCATGTTCAACTTCATCGCCGCCTCGATCATGACCTGGCTGCTGGTCGACGTGCTGATCCGCCCCGGCAGCCAGTCGCCCGAAACGCGCGAATTCGATCCCGGGGTCTGGCTGCCGTCGATGGACCGGGCGCTGGGCTGGCTCGGCATCGCCATCCCGGCCTCGCCGCTGAACCTGTCCTTCCTGTGGGCGCTGGCCTGCTGCGTTCTGTTCCACCTGTTCCTGCGCCGGACCCGCTGGGGCTACGAGCTGCGCACCGTCGGCCGCAATGAGCGGGCCGCGGTCTATGCCGGCATCTCTCCGGCCCGCAACATCATCATCGCCATGCTGATCTCCGGCGCGCTGGCCGGCTTCGTCGGCGTGAACGAGATCCTGGGCGTGCAGCACCGGGTGATCCTGAACTTCACCGGCGGCGTCGGCTTCGTCGGCATCGCCGTGGCGCTGATGGGGCGCAACCACCCGGTCGGGATCATTCTGGCAGCCTTGCTGTTCGGGGTTCTGGCGCAGGGCGGCGGCCAGCTGTCCTTCGAATACCCCACGATCAACCGCGAGCTGGTGATGGTCATCCAGGGTCTGGTCATCCTGTTCGCCGGCGCGATGGAAAACCTGTTCAAGCCGCAGGTGGAGGCGCTGTTCCGCCGCCGCGGTGCCGCCGCAGCCGCAGATATCGCCACTGGGGGGAGGAGCTGAGCGATGGAAGACGCGCTTCTTCTGGCGCTGCAGCTGCTGGGCGCCACCATCCGGGTGGCGACGCCGCTGGTGCTGGCCGCCTTCGCCGGGATGTATTGCGAGCGGGCCGGCGTGGTCGACATCGGGCTGGAAGGCAAGATGCTGGCCGGCGCCTTCTTCTCCGCCGCGGTCGCCGCGGCCACCCTCAACCCCTGGCTCGGGCTGCTGGCGGGCATCGCCGCGGGCGTGGCGCTGGCGATGGTCCATGGCTTCGCCTGCATCACCCACAACGGCAATCAGGTGGTGTCGGGCATGGCGATCAACATCCTGGTCGCCGGGCTGGCGCCGACGCTGGCCTATGCCTGGTTCCAGCAGGGCGGCCAGACCCCGCTGCTGCCTAACCAGGCGCGCATTCCCGCGGTGGAGTTGCCGGGGGCCGACGCGCTGGCCGGCGTGCCCGTTCTGGGGCCGATCTACCGCGAACTGTTCAACGGCAACAACATCCTGATCTGGGTGACGCTGGTCCTCGTGATCGCCACCCATTGGGTGCTCTACCGCTCCCGCTTCGGGCTGCGGCTGCGGGCGGTGGGCGAGAATCCGGCGGCGGTCGACACCGCCGGCCTGTCGGTGGCGAAGCTGCGCTATCAGGCGCTGATCGTCACCGGCGTGCTGACGGGGATGGCGGGCTCCTACCTGTCCACCGGCCATGGTGCCGGATTCGTCCGCGACATGACCGCCGGCAAGGGCTATCTGGCGCTGGCGGCGCTGATCTTCGGCAAATGGCGGCCGGGGCCGACGCTGTTCGCCTGCCTGCTGTTCGCCTTCACCGACGCGGTCCAGGTGCGCCTGCAGGGCGTCGTCCTTCCGGTGATCGGCGTCATTCCGGTGCAGTTCATCCAGATGCTGCCCTATGTGCTGACCGTGCTGCTGCTGGCCGGCTTCGTCGGCAAGGCCATCGCCCCGAAGGCGAGCGGCATCCCCTATGTCAAGGAGCGCTGAGGCCATGACCGACACGCCCGAGCTGGCACGCCTGATCGAAGCGGCCCGCGCCGCGCGCGAGAACGCCCACGCACCCTACTCCAAGTTCAAGGTGGGTGCGGCGATCCTCGGCGAATCGGGGCGCATCTTCGCCGGCTGCAATGTGGAGAACGCGGCCTATCCGCAGGGACAATGCGCGGAATCCAGCGCCATCGGCGCCATGGTCACGGCGGGCGACCGCCGCATCCGCGCCATCGTCGTGATGGGCGGCGAGGCGGGGGCGGAGGATATCTGCACCCCCTGCGGCGGCTGCCGCCAGCGCATCCGCGAATTCGCGACGCCGGAAACGCCGATCCACATTTGCGACCCGGCCGGCCTGCGGCGGAGCTTTCCGCTGGAGACCCTGTTGCCGGAATCCTTCGGCCCAACCAATTTAGCCTTCTGAGCGGAGTTTCCCGACATGACCGCAGCCCGCGCCGCCGCGGACATCCTTCACCGTGCCTTCGGCCATCGGCCGCGGGTCGGCATCGTGCTGGGCTCCGGCCTTGGCGGGATCGCCGACCGCATCGCCGATGGGGTCGCCATCCCCTATACCGACATCGCCGGCTTTCCCATTCCCAGCGTGTCGGGCCATGCCGGGCGGCTGGTGGTGGGGCAACTCGGCGGGGTCGAGGTCGCCTGCATGCAGGGCCGTGTCCACGCCTATGAAGGCAACGGCTTCGACGCGCTGAAGACCGCGGTGCGGGCGCTGAAGCTGGCCGGCTGCGACACGCTGGTTCTGACCGCCGCCGTCGGCTCCCTGCGGCTGGAGGTCGGGCCGGGCCGGCTGATGGCGATCAGCGACCACCTGAACCTGCTGGGCGCCAACCCGCTGACCGGTCCGAACGACGAGGCCTTCGGCGATCGTTTTCCCAGCATGACCGACGCCTGGAACCCGGAGCTTCGCAGCCTGCTGAAGGATGTCGCCGCCGGCCTCGCCATCGATCTGGCGGAAGGCGTTTATGCCGCCTATCCCGGTCCGTCCTTCGAGACGCCGGCCGAGGTGCGGATGATGAAGCTGCTGGGCGCCGACGCGGTCGGCATGTCCACCGTCCCGGAATGCATCATCGCGCGCCATTGCGGCCTGCGGGTCGTCGGCTGCGCCGTCGTCACCAATCTGGGCGTCGGGCTCGGCGACGGGCCGGTCGACCATCACCAGACCCTGACCGCCGCATCGGCGGCAGCCGCCGACCTGGAGCGCCTACTGGTCGGTTTCCTCGAACGCATGCACGAAAAGGACGGGTCCCGGTCATGAAACTGTCTGCCGACCTGCAAAGCGCGCTCGACGCCAGCGCCAACGCCCCGTCCGACGCCGATCTGGCGCGCCGGGCCGTGGGCATGCTCGACCTCACCAGCCTGAACGGCGACGACACCGACCGCGTGGTGGAGGCTCTCTGCGCCCGCGCCGTCACGCCCGTGGGACCGGTCGCCGCGGTCTGCGTCTGGGCGCGCTTCGTGCCCACCGCCCGCAAGGCGCTTGACGGCACGCTGGTGAAGGTCGCCACCGTGGTGAATTTCCCCACCGGCGAGGCCGACGCCTCCGCCGTCGCGGCGGAAACCCGGCGCGCCATCGCCGACGGGGCGGACGAGATCGACGTGGTGCTGCCTTATAAGGCCTTCATCGACGGCGCCCGCACCCAGCCGATGAACGTCGTGAAAGCCTGCCGCGAGGCCTGCGCCGACAAGGCTCTGATGAAGGTTATCCTGGAGTCGGGCGCCTTCCCCGACGCCGACCTGCTGGCCTGGGCGGCGCGCGACGCCATCGCCGCCGGTGCCGATTTCCTCAAGACCTCCACCGGCAAGACCCAGCCGGCCGCCACACTGCCGGCGGCGGCTGTGATGCTCGACAGCATCTATGAATCGGGCAAGACGGTCGGCTTCAAGGCCTCCGGCGGCATCCGCGACGCGGCGGAGGCGGCGCGCTATCTGGCGCTGGCCGATCACATCCTGGGCGAGGGATGGGCGACGCCGCAGACCTTCCGCTTCGGCGCCTCCAGCCTGCTCGACGCGCTGCTGGAGGCTGCCGGGCATGGGCAACGCGAGGGCGAGCGCGAAGCGGCCCCGGCGGGAGGGTACTGAGGCATGCTTCCGCAGGAGATCGTCCGCGCCAAGCGCGACGGCCAGCCGTTGGACGCCGCCACCATCCAGGACTTCGTCCGCGGCATCACCGACGGCCGCGTGTCGGAATCCCAGGCCGCGGCCTTTGCCATGGCCGTCTTCTTCCGCGGCATGAGCCTGGACGAGCGGGTGGCGCTGACCCGCGCCATGCGCGATTCGGGCACGGTGATGGAATGGCGGTCGCTGGGCCTGCCCGGCCCGGTGATCGACAAGCATTCCACCGGCGGCGTCGGGGACAAGGTCAGCCTGATCCTGGCGCCAATGCTGGCCGCTTGCGGCGGCTTCGTGCCGATGGTGTCGGGGCGCGGGCTGGGCCACACCGGCGGCACGCTCGACAAGTTCGAGAGCATCCCCGGGTATCGCGCCAAGCCCGACAACGAGTTGCTGCGCCGGGTGGTGAAGGAGGTCGGCTGCGCGGTGATTGGCGCCACCGACGACATCGCCCCGGCCGACAAGCGGCTCTACGCCATCCGCGACGTGACGGCGACCGTCGAATCGCTCGACCTCATCACCGCGTCGATCCTGTCGAAGAAGCTCGCCGCCGGGCTCGACGCGCTGGTGATGGACGTGAAGTTCGGCACCGGCGCCTTCATGCAGCGGTTCGAAGATGCCGAGGCGCTGGCGGATAGCATCGTCACCGTCTCCAAGGGCGCCGGCCTGCCGGCGGTCGCCCTGCTGACCGACATGAACGAGGTGCTGGGCCGCAGCGCCGGCAATGCGCTGGAGATGCGCGAATGCCTCGCCATCCTGCGCGGCGAGCCAGCCGAACCGCGGCTTTACGAGGTGACGGCGGCGCTGGCGGCGGAACTGCTGGCGCTCGCCGGGCTTGCCCCGGACGCCGCGGCCGGACGCGCCATGGCCGACCGCTCCATCGCCGGCGGCGAGGCGGCGGAGCGGTTCGCCCGCATGGTGGCGGCGCTCGGCGGACCGGCCGATTTGCTGGAGCAGCCGGACCGGCATCTGGAGCGCGCGCCCATCGTCCGCCCGGTCTCTGCCGAACGCAGCGGCTTCGTCGGCGCCATCGACACCCGCGGGGTCGGAATGGCGGTGGTGGCGCTGGGCGGCGGCCGAACCAAGACGACCGACGCCATCGACTTCGCCGTCGGTTTCGACGAGGTGGCCGGGCTTGGCGACGCGGTGGGTCCGGGCGAGCGCCCGCTGGCGATCCTGCACGCCCGCACGGAGGCGCAGGCCGACGAAGCCGAACGCCGCCTGCGCGCGTCGCTCACGGTGGCCGACACGGCGCCGGTACGCGGGCCGCTGATCGCGAAGCGTTTGGGGTGACGTGCGCCTTACTCCTTCTCCCCCCTGCTCACGCGCAAACTTCGTTTGCGCTGACGCGACAGGCGGACATTCGGTCCGCCGAAAGAGGGGAGAAGGTCGGGATGAGGGGGTTCGGCGCAGCCGAAGATAGCCACGAAGCGGATCCCCCTCACCCTGACCCTCTCCCCGGGGGGAGAGGGGATCCAGGGCGTGAGGCAGAACGTTACCGCCGGAACAGGAACTCGCGGCCGACTTTCACGCGGCGTTCGCCGTCATACTCGATGATGTCGGCGGTCGCGTAGGTCTCGGTCCAGCGTTCGGGCAGATAGCTGCCGGTGCCGATCACGTCCACCGGCGCGTTGGCCTCCGCCATCAGGCGGCACTTGGCCGGGCCGAAGCCGCTGCTGGCGACGATCTTCACCGCCGGGAAGCCGGCCTCGTCCAGCCGTTCGCGCACGTAATGGATCGCCGCGGCCGACACGCCGGTGCCGATCAGGTAGCGCAGCTGGGTCTCGTCGCGATAGCCGCGGATGGCGTGCGGCGCATGACGTTCCAGCACGGCATAGGAGCCGGGGGGATCGAGCCCCTCGACGAAACGCCCGCCGGAGGTGTCGAGCCGCAGCGCCAGCTTGCCCTGGGCGGCCAACTGTGGAAAGCGGCGGCAGACCTCAAGTCCGTCGGTGATCTCGCGGCCGAAATAATCGACCAGCACGGTCAACGACAGATCGGGGAAGGTCTCGTGGAACATCTCCGCCGCGCGCACGGTCGAACCGGCATAGCCGATCAGGGCGTGCGGCATTGTACCCATGCCCTTCTCCTGCCCGAAATAGGGGGCGGTGGCGTCGGTGGCGTTGCCGATGAAGCCTTTGGCGCCGACCTTGCGCTTGGCCCGGTCCGACCCGACGGAGGCGGCATAGGCCATCATCTCCGCCATCTCCGTTCCGGCGCAATGCCGGGCGTCCATGGCGAGGAAGGCGACCTTCGGCAGGTCGGCGCACATGGTGAAGGCGTTGTAGGCCGCGACGCTGGCGGGACCCAGCTTCTGCAGGATGATCGTCTCGCAATCGACCAGATGGTAGAAGGAGCCGGTGACGTACATGATCGGCTCGCCGGCGCCGACCCATTTGCCTTCGGGGTAGTTCAGCTCGATCTGGAACGTCGTATTGCGCTCGCGCCCCACCGCCTCCAGCCATTCCACCGCCAGACGCGGGGCGCAGACCACCGGGCGCCGCATGAAGATGGCGTAGGTGACGGTCTTGTCGCCGAACTTGCCCACCGCTTCCTTGGTGCGGCGGAAATAGGTGTCCGTCCAGTCGGGAACCTGGGCGGAGGACGGGTTGAGGGCGGTCGGCCCTTTGCCGGCCATCCCGCTTCCCGCTGCCCGGCCGCCAACTGATCGGTTGTCGGTGCTGCTCATACCGGTAACCCTCGCCTTCCGCCCCTGTCCGCGCCTGTGTCCGCGCATGGCTTTGCGATGCTTCGTTCTGGATGGCCCGGCCGCCGGACAGGGCAGCCGGCCGGTTGTGTTGGAATCCCAGCATTATACGCCCCGGGCAGGCGGGGGAAGAGGCTTCCGATCCTGCCAACCCGGAACGGATGGCAGCATTGCATTTTCCGGTGAGATTTCCGGTGCCGACATCTCCGGCAAACAGATCGAATGCTCGTAAAATCACCGCACAGAGGCTGCAGTCGTTGCCTTGCGTCACCTGTCGCATTCAGAGAAAAACCAGATCAAATACCGTTATTTGACCTACCACTTCCGCGCTTTTAAAGTCGTCGTACAGGCTTCGATCTCAACAGGGCGGCTGAACGGAATGGCGAAGATGACCGCGACCGCCGAATCGGCTCCGCCCGCCCTGCCCTCCTTCGAAGGGACGGGGAACCGGATCGTTCTGGCACTGATCGGGCTGATGCTCGCCTTCGCCGGCGCCGGGGTCGGCGGTGCCCTGCTGCTCCGCCCGGTCCCCGCCCAGGGCGCCTTCGCCGCTCCCCGGTTCGACGCGGCACCCGCCCCTGCGGTCTATGCCGCCTTGCCCACCCTGACCCTCACCCTGAACGACGGCCGCCGCCTGCAGGAATTGCGGCTGCGCGCGGTGCTGGAGTTCGATCCGGCGACGCCGCTGGAAACGGTCACCCCCCACCTGCCGCGCATCGCCGACGCCATCAGCCGGCGCCTGCTGGAGGTCGATCCGGCCGAACTGCGGGGGGCCGACGGGCCGGTCTATGTCAAGGACGCGCTACGCCACGTCGCCAACAAGACCATGCGGCCGCTTAAGCTTCGACAAGTGCTGATCCAGGATATGCTGCTGCGCTGACGGCGCGCTTCCCAACGCCCCTTGCCTCCCCATATCCTGCCCGACCACATCAGCAAGCCCGCGACCGTTCACGGGACTCGTTCGTGGGGTTCAAGGGTCAAGTTGCGGAAGGAGACGGCTGTGGCCGAGTACGATTTCGACCTGTTCACCATCGGGGCCGGGTCCGGGGGCGTCGCCGCAAGCCGGCGCGCCGCGTCCTACGGCGCGAAGGTCGCGATCTGCGAAGGCAGCCGCGTCGGCGGTACCTGCGTGATCCGCGGCTGCGTCCCGAAGAAGCTGCTGGTCTACGCCGCCCAGTTCCGCGACGGCTTCGAGGATTCCTGCGGCTATGGCTGGAGCTCCCACACGCCGGCCTTCGACTGGGAAACGCTGATCTCGCGCAAGGATCGCGAGATCGACCGGCTGAACGGCATCTACATCACCATGCTGAAGAATTCCGGCGTGACCCTGTATGAAGGGTTCGGCCGGATCGTCGATCCCCATACGGTGGAGGTCGACGGCAAGCGCTACACCGCCCGCAACATCCTGATCGCCACCGGCGGCTGGCCGTCGCTGCCGCCGATCGAGGGGATCGAGCATGCCGCGACCTCCAACGAGGCGCTTCACCTCGAAAAGCTCCCCCATTCCGTGCTGATCATCGGCGGCGGCTACATCGCCGTGGAATTCGCCAGCATCTTCCGCGGACTAGGCTCCGAAGTGACGCTGATGATCCGCGGCGACGATCTGCTGAACGGATTCGACGACGACATCCGCGTCGCCCTGGCGCAGGAGATGCGCAAGCGCGGCATCAACATCGTCTCGCGCTGCAAGCCGGTGAAGCTGGAAAAGGGTGCGGGCGGCTATACCCTGACCGACCATATGGGCCGCGAGCATTCGGCGGGCCTCGTGATGGCCGCCACCGGCCGACGCCCGAACACGAAGAATCTCGGCCTGGAAGAGGTCGGCATCACCCTGAACGAGGCCGGCGCGATCCCGGTCGACGAATGGTCGCGCACCAGCGTGGACAATATCTACGCCATCGGGGACGTCACCGACCGCATGGCGCTGACCCCCATCGCCATCGCCGAGGGACGTGCGCTGGCCGAGACGCTGTTCAACGACAATCCCATGCACATCGGCTACGACAACGTGCCGACCGCGGTGTTCTCGCTGCCGCCGCTCGGCACCGTCGGGCTGACGGAGATGCAGGCCCGCGCCAAATACGCGCAGGTCGACATCTACAAGGCCGGCTTCCGCCCGATGAAGCACACCCTGTCCGGCCGGGACGAACGGGTGCTGATGAAGCTGGTGGTCGACGGCGAGAGCCAGCGCGTGCTCGGCTGCCACATGATGGGCATGGATGCGCCGGAGATGATGCAGCCGCTGGCCATTGCGCTGAACTGCGGCGCCACCAAGCGCGACTTCGATCGCACCATCGCGCTTCACCCCTCCACCTCGGAGGAATTCGTGCTGATGCGCGAGAAGGCGGAGCCGGAAAAGAAGATCTGAACGGCCGGCCGCATCGCGCGCTTGCAGCCTGAAATACAGCAGGGCCATGGCCGGACTCCTCCGCCCGTGGCCCCGTTCGTTTCCGCAGCGCAAGGCCCCGAAAACCCTGGACCTCCCCCGATTGTAGTACCTACCATGGTGGTACGAACAATTTTCCAGGAAACGGCTCCAAACATGCGCGGAATTTTTGCAGCGGCTGCTTGCGTTGCGGCGTTCGCCTCGATCGGCACGGCCCATGCCCAGACCAAGATCGGCGTGTGGGACGTCAAGATCGACAAGGACTGCGCCATCAGCCAGGAATGGAAGACCGATTCCAAGGACACCGCCGCCATCGCCCTGGCTTATACCAACAAAGGCCAGGCAATGGTGCTGATCTTCAGCGACTCCAGCTGGAAGCTGAAGGAGAAGGAAGACCTCACCATCTCCCTCTCAGTCGACAAGAAGTGGAGCGACAAGGTCCCGGGCGCCGCCATCGACAAGACGACGGCTGTCGTCGGTATCCCGGCCACTTCCAAGGCGATCGATGCCCTGATGAACGGCCGCGAACTCTACATGGAGATCGACGGCAAGAGCGACGATTACGCCTATACCTATTACCTCGACGATACCCGCAAGGCGATTTCCGCGCTGGAAGCCTGCCGGGCCCAGGCACAGTAAGTCCGTAGCGACGATGGCCGATGGCGTCCACCCGGCAGAGCGCCGGCGTGGACGCCTCGCGCACCGATGGGGCAATCTGAACGGAAGGCAGTCATTACAGCCTCAGTTAGGATCCGTCCGTCATAGCACTCCAAAACAGGCATTTCTCCTGGAACGCTTCTAAAGATCCGCGGTTAAGGGCATGGAGCGATCCGGTCCGGTCCCGGTCGCGCCGATCCGCGGCCCCTGCAAAGCGGGCCAATTGATCCAGGAGGAGTCCCTCGCATGTTCATGCACAACAAAAAGCTCATGTACACGGTGCGCGTGTCGGAGCCGAATCCTGTGCTCGCCAGCCTGATGCTTGAGCAGTTCGGCGGCCCGCAGGGTGAACTCGCCGCGGCCATGCGCTACTTCACCCAGGGTCTCGCCGACGAGGATCCGGGCCGCAAGGACATGCTGATCGACATCGCGACCGAGGAATTGAGCCACCTCGAGGTGATCGGTTCCATCGTCGCCATGCTGACCAAGGGTGCCAAGGGCAAGCTGGCCGAGGGTGCGGAGGAGACCGCCGATCTCTATGCCAACATCACCCAGGGCAACGGCAGCCACACCCTGTCGCTTCTGTACGGCGGCGGCCCGGCCCTGGTGAACTCCGCCGGACAGCTCTGGACCGGCGGCTACATCGACAGCATCGGCGAGCCGACGGCCGACCTGCGCTCCAACATCGCGGCGGAATCGCGCGCCAAGATCATCTACGAGCGCCTGATCAACGTCACCACCGATCCGGGCGTGAAGGATGCGCTGGGCTTCCTGATGACCCGCGAGATCGCTCACCAGAAGAGCTTCGAAAAGGCGCTGTACGCCATCGACAACAACTTCCCGCCGGGCAAGCTGCCGGGCAAGCCGGAATACACCGACAAGTACTACAACATGAGCCAGGGCGAAGGCGACATGCGCGGCCCCTGGAACCAGGGCGCCCAGTGGGAGTTCGTGGACGTCAAGATGGGCGACGCCCCGGTCAACGGCGGCGACGGCAACCCGACGGTGAAGCTGGCCGCATCGGAAATGGCCGCGGTCAACGCCGTGGCCGCCCGCACCATGTCCAAGCCCGACGCCGATCCGATGACCGGTGCCGACCTGGGCGCCGGGCCGGGCGCCGGCAAGACCAAGACCACCACCGGGGGCTGACAGCTCTCTCCGGCGATGCCGTCCCCGTCACTGCGCGGGGACGGCGGTCTCCCGTTCCCGGCGGTGGAGCCCCATCAGCCAGACCAGCAGGCAAAGTGCCGGAATGGCGCCGGCCATCGACAGCAGGAAGAAGCTGATCCAGTCCATCCGCTCCGCCAGCCAGCCGGACGAGGCGCCGAACAGGTCGCCGCCCAGCTTGTAGAAGCTCGACAGCAACGCATATTGCGTCGCGGTATAGGCGACGTTGCACAGCCCCGACAGATAGGCGACGAAGCCCGCGGTGGCGATGCCGCCGCAGACATTGTCGATCACCACCGTCACCGCCAGGATCGATACGTCGTGGCCGGTCCAGGCCAGCAGGACGTAGCCCAGGTTCGACACCATCTGCAGGATGCCGCCGATCATCAGGCCGCGCAGCACCCCGACCTTGCCGACCAGAAGCCCGCCCAGCAGTCCCCCGGCGATGGTCGCCCACAGGCCGAACAGCTTGCTGACCGTGGCGATCTCCGACTTCGTGAAGCCCAGGCTGATGTAGAAGGTCGACGACATCTGGCCGGCCAGAACCTCCCCCAGCTTGTAGCTGGCGATGAAGGCCAGGATCAGCACCCAGGCCCGCCGCTCCATGAACTGCAGGAAGGGCGCCACCACCGCGCCATAGAGCCAGGCGAGCATCACCGCGCTGCGGCCCGACAGATGCGGCCGGCGCGCCAGCCACTCGGCGATCAGCTTTTCGCGGGCGCTGGGCGGCGGCTCCTTCGGTTCGCGGCACAGCAGGATGGTCGCCATCCCCACCAGAACCAGCGCCGCCATCGCCTCGTAGGCGGTGCGCCAGCCATAGGCCTCCGCGATGTAGAGGGCGCCCGCCCCCGCCGCCATCAGGCCGAAGCGATAGCCCAGCACCAGCACCGCGGCACCGGCGGCCTGCTGATGCTCCTCCAGCACCTCGACGCGGTAGGCATCGACGACGATGTCCTGGCTGGCAGAGCAGAAGGCGACCAACACCGCGCACAGCGCGGTCCACCACAGATCCTGCCCGGGATCGGTGGTGCCCAGCCCCACCAATGCTGCGATCAGCGCCGCCTGCGCCGTCAGCGCCCAGCCGCGCCGCCGCCCGAACAGCCGCGTCATCACCGGCAGCCTCATGCGGTCGATCAGCGGCGCCCACAGGAACTTCAGCGCATAGGGCATGGTGACCAGCGCGAACAGGCCGATGTTGGTCCGGCTGACGCCTTCCTCGGTCAGCCAGACATTCAGCGTGGCTCCGGTCAGTGCCAGCGGCAACCCTTCGGCAAAGCCCAGGAACAGGATCGCCAGCACGCGCGGGTCGCGGTAGACCGCCAGGGCCTGCCCCCAGGAGGACAGGCGCCTTGCCCGCCAGGATGTCGCTTTCACCAAAAAGGGCTCCTCTCGGGCAATGATCGGGGGCATCGGTCGGGGTGGCCGGTTGCCCCGATGTATAAAGGGCGCAAGGCCCCGCCGCCAGCGGCGCCGACGCGAACTTCCTTTCATCTGCAATCACCCCCGATGGCGAAGCATGGGGCGCCGCGGCACAGCATTGCCGGCAGGCGGGCCGAAACTGTGGAAAAGTTACCGCGAGTCGCGCTATAGAGTACCCCCCAATGGGATTCGCCGCCGGTCGTTCGCCGCCCGCCCGGCCCCCGTTCCGCAATCGTCAAGGAAGAGCAGGCGCGTCATGGTCGAGCGTTGGACACCCGCCAGTTGGAAGACGAAACCGGCGAAGCAGTTGCCGACTTATCCCGACCGGTCCAAGGTCGAGGCGGTCGAACAGCGTCTGTCCTCCTATCCGCCGCTTGTCTTCGCCGGCGAGGCCCGCCGGCTGAAGGCCAAGCTGGCCGAGGCTGCCGCCGGCCAGGCCTTCCTGCTGCAGGGCGGCGATTGCGCCGAGAGCTTCGCCGAATTCCACCCCAACAACATCCGCGACACCTTCCGCGTCCTGCTGCAGATGGCCGTGGTGCTGACCTTCGGCGCCTCGATCCCGGTCATCAAGGTCGGCCGCATGGCCGGCCAGTTCGCCAAGCCGCGCTCGGCCGACATGGAGGCCATCGACGGGGTCGAGTTGCCGTCCTACCGCGGCGACATCATCAACGGCTTCGACTTCACCAGCGATGCCCGCGTTCCCGATCCGGAGCGCATGATGCAGGCCTACACCCAGGCCGCCGCGACGCTGAACCTGTTGCGCGCCTTCGCCCAGGGCGGTTACGCCGACCTGCACAAGGTCCATCAGTGGACGCTGAGCTTCGTCGAGAAGTCGCCGGCCGGCGAGCATTTCCAGGAGCTGGCCAACCGTCTGGACGAGGCTCTGGCCTTCATGGCCGCCTGCGGCATCACCGCGGAGACGACGCCGCAGATCCGCGAGACCGACTTCTTCACCAGCCACGAGGCGCTGCTGCTGCCGTTCGAGCAGGCGCTGACCCGCGTCGACAGCACCACCGGCGACTGGTACGACGTGTCGGCCCACATGCTGTGGATCGGCGACCGCACCCGCCAGCCCGACGGCGCCCATGTCGAATTCCTGCGCGGGGTGAAGAACCCGATCGGCCTGAAATGCGGTCCGACCACCGACCCGGACGAACTGATCCGCCTGATCGACATCCTGAACCCGACCAACGAGGCCGGGCGCCTGACGCTGATCGTGCGCATGGGCTCCGACAAGGTGGCGGAGAAGTTCCCGCCGCTGCTGCGCAAGGTCCAGCGCGAAGGCCGCACGGTGGTGTGGTCCTGCGACCCGATGCACGGCAACACGGTGAAGTCGACCACCGGCTACAAGACCCGTCCGGTCGAGAGGGTGCTGGCCGAGGCGCGCGGTTTCTTCGAAGTGCATCAAGCCGAAGGCACCCATGCCGGCGGCGTGCATTTCGAGCTGACCGGGCAGGACGTGACGGAGTGCACCGGCGGCGCCCAGGCGATCACCGACCACAATCTGGCGCTGCGCTACCACACCGCCTGCGACCCGCGCCTGAACGCCAGCCAGTCGCTGGAACTGGCCTTCCTGCTGGCCGAAAAGCTGAAGGAAGGCCGCCAGTCGCGCGACGCCCAGCGCCGCGCCGCCGTCGCGGCCGAGTGATCGAAACAGAGTGAACGGATTGGGGCGGGCGTCCTCGCGGCGCCTGCCTCCACTCTCTTCTACCGCACCACCATCCGGTCCAGCAGGATATCCTTCACCCGCACGCCCCGCAGTTCGCGGTCGAGCACGCCCGCGATCGTGCTTTTCATCAGCATTGCCCCGTCGGCGCCGGTCAGCTGCTGCGGGTCGATCTGGCGCATGCGGTCGGACAGTTGGTCGGAGATGCGGGGGACGTAGGGATCGGCGACCTTGCCGTCGACCGACGGATCGATCTCCAGCAGAACCTTGACGTCGACCATCCGTGCGCCGCCACCGCCCAAGCCGAAGGTCATCATCGGCAGGGCGGCGTATTTCTTGCTGACCCCCGGCTGTGCCTGTGGCGCAGGTGCGCGGTTCTTGCTGGCCACCACGGCACCCGTGGTGCCGAGCGCCGCCAGCGCCAGCAGCAGGCCGGTCAGAACCAGCGGCATCAGGGACACCGTTTCCCCATGCCGGTTGCGACGGACGAGCCGCACGATCGCCTTTCCGCCCCCAATCCCGGGGGTCTCACGTCCCATCGCCGACGATGCTAGGCCTGCAGCAAAGTCAGGTCAAATGCCGATCGATCAGTCCGGAGAACAATCCGTCCGGTCAGCCGGCCGGAATCACCGGAACATTGTCGATCAGCCGGGCCTTGCCCATCCAGGCCGCGGCGAGGAGCCGGGCGGGACGGGTGACGGCGGTCACCGGCTCCAGCGTTTCGGCGTCGCGCAGTTCGACATAGTCGATGGTGCCGAATCCAGCCTCGGCGATGCGGCCGCGGATCCCGGTCAGGGCACCGTCGGCCTCGGCCCCACGAGCCAGCGCCTCAGCCGCCGCGGTCAGCGCCCGGTGCAACTCCGGCGCACGGGCACGCTCGTCGGCGCTGAGATAGGCGTTGCGGGAGGACATGGCGAGCCCATCGGCCTCGCGCACCGTCGGCAGTCCTTCGACGCGGACGGGGATGTCGAGATCGCGGGTGAAGCGGCGGATCACCATCAACTGCTGATAGTCCTTCTCGCCGAACACCGCGACGTCGGGCAGTGCCTGCAGGAACAGCTTGGTCACCACCAGGGCGACGCCGCCGAACATCTGCGGCCGGAAGGCACCGCACAGCCCCTCCGCCGGGCCGCCGACCGAGATGGCGGTGGCGAAGCCTTCCGGATACATGGCGCGTACCGACGGGGCATAGAGCGCGTGGCACCCCGCCGACGCGAGCTTGGCGGAATCGCCGGCCTCGTCGCGCGGGTAGCGGTCGAAATCCTCATGCGGGGCGAACTGGGTCGGATTGACGAAGACGCTGGCGACCACCCGGTCGGCCAATTCCCGCCCGCGCCGCACGAGGCCCAGATGTCCGTCATGCAGCGCCCCCATCGTCGGCACGAGGGCGACGGTCAGCCCCTCCCCGCGCCAAGCCGCGACCTGTGCTCGCAGATCCTCGACCGTCCTCATGATCGGCAGGTCGCTGGAGGTCTGGGCGGCGGTCAACGTCATGGCGGCGGTCCTTGCGCGTCGAATTCGCGCGCTGGATAACGCGTCGGACCGTTCCTGTCCAGAAAAGCTTTCTGTAAGACATACTGTTGCCGAAGCGGCGGCGAAGGCACCCCCTCCCCCGCCGCGTCGAACTTGGAAAATCAGCGCTTGATGGTGATGCCGACCAGATAGGCCAGGTTCGCCCAGGCCAGCAGCGTGGCAAGCAGCGCGGTGAAGGACGGGACGAAAATCACCGAACCGATGATGATGGCGAGGACCACGACGAGCAGGCCGAGAGAGAGCAGAGCGATGCGGGTATCGTCCATGAGGTGAGGCTTTCCGAAACGGGTGACAGGGAATGACCCAACCTACCGTATTGCAACGCAAACGGGGCTGATCTGCGTCAATCGACCGCGGATTCGGCAATTATATAAGTATAAACTGATGCACATTTTCAGTGTAGTCCCGGGGCAAAAATGCCGGGAAAAGAAAAAGGCTCCGGACTTTCGTCCGAAGCCTTTTCTTAATGGTGGGCGCGACAGGGATTGAACCTGTGACCCTTCGCGTGTGAAGCGAATGCTCTCCCGCTGAGCTACGCGCCCGAACCTTGAAACTCTTTGCCCCGTTCCGTCCAGCCGATCCGGCTGGCTTTCCCGGGAGCGTCGCGACCGTCTTTCGTCGGCCCCGCCGCTGCGGTGGGCGGGTTTCTACGGCCTTCCCCGCCGGGTGTCAAGCACCAGATTCATCACCATCTTAAAAAAGATTTCGCCGACCGCAGGAGCCCCGGACCGTGCCCCATCCCAGCCCTCTCCGCCTCCCCAACCGTTTCGGAACGGCCCTGCTGGCCGCCGGCCTGTCGCTCCCCCTGCTGCCGCTCGCAGCACCGGCAGCCATGGCGGAGCCGCTGAAGGCGACCTACCGCGTGTTCGTCGGCGGCGTCACCGCGCTGGACGTGGATGCGACCCTGGACGTGACCGGCGACCGCTACCGGATCGCGGTGTCGGCGGTGACCGGGGGCACCATCGGCCGCCTGTTCACCTGGAAGACGGAATCGCAGAGCGACGGCCGCCGCCAGGGCGACGACCTGAGGCCGGCCAGCCACCGTCAGTCCAGCCAGTTCCGGGGGGAGCCGCGCAACGTCACCCTGACCTACGGGCCGCAGGGCGATGTTTCCGCCACCGTCACGCCCCCGCCGGAGACCGACGACCGCGAGCCGGTGCCGCCCGCCCTGCAGCGCGGCACGCTGGACCCGCTGTCCGCCGTGCTGGACCTGCTCTTCGCGGTGGGGGCGACCGAACGCTGCGACCGGTCGCTGCCGGTGTTCGACGGGCGCCGCCGCTATGACATGATGTTCACCGAGGTGGGACGGCGGATCGTCGATCCGTCACGCTATTCGGTCTTCTCCGGCGTCGCCCAGCAATGCCGGGTCAGCTACAAGCCGGTGGCGGGATACGGCAGGTCCGGCCCCACCGGCCGCTTCTGGCAGCGGAGCAATCCGGCGGACCGGCCGCCGGTGGATCTGTGGTTGGCCCCCGTCGCCGCCGGCTATCCGCCCCTGCCGGTGCGGCTGGAGACGGACAGCGATTTCGGCAGCGTGGTCGTCCACCTGACGGGCGTCACGCCGCCAGCGGCAGACCGCCGGACCGGGGCCTCACAGCCGCCGATCCGTTGACCGTTGCGGCGGGCGTGATCCCGGCGGGCGAGCGGGTGTCGAGGATCAGGTCCGACGGCTGAATGCCGGCGCGCCGCATCGCTTCGTTCAGCGCCCCCGCCGACGGCCAGAGAAGACGGCCGTCCAGTTCAAGCAGCGCGCCATCCAGAAGCGCCGCATAGCCGCCCAGTTTTCCCATATGAACGACCCGAGCCATGCGAGAGACCATGGTGGAGTTCCTTCCCATTGGGGACCGCCGTAGCGCGGCGTCGACTGCGGCACGACGTGCCGCCGCCCGGCCCGCACCCGGCAGGTTCTTGATTGCTTGTCTTGCCAGCCGGAAGCGGACAGCAGCAGGAGCGTGGTGCAGATGGCCAGCGAACCGGCCGTCACGGCATCGTCCTGCATCATGGTGCGCCCTCCCGGATCGACCCTAATACTGTAGGGGCTTTGCCGTGGCCGTGGGCGGATCCTGAGGGATACCGCAGCTGTCCAAAAGGATAGTATCAGCGTATGCATCGTTCCGTTGCACCGGCGGTCGCCGCGGTGAACGGACTGTCCGCAGCCTTCAGGGAGCGTTCGGCGCATCGGCAAAGTGGTGCGGGACGGGCCGGCACTCACCCTTTCCACACGCATGCCCGCCTTGGGACGATCCCGACCGAAGCGGCTATTTCCGCCGTCCGGTGCAGGACCACGCCATGGCCGGCGCGGCTATGACAGGCTGAAACAAAAGTTGACTTGGGCTTCCTTTGCGTGCTGTGGCACACCACTCTCGGAATTGCCGATGGTGCAGTGCGCACTCCGGAAGATGCGTCGCCCGCAGGAGCAGTGATGTCTTAACCTTTCCCGGCTCAAGTACGGCGCTTTCATCGATCGGTTTCCCTCCACCCCTTCCCGTCCACACCAAGGTCCGACCAGGAACACCACCATGGCCCATCGTCCGCTCGCCTGCGTGATCCTCGCCGCCGGCAAGGGCACGCGCATGAAATCCGATCTGCCCAAGGTGCTGCACCGGGTGGCCGGCCGGCCGATGGTCGGGCATGTGCTGGCCGCGGTGAAGACGCTCGACCCCGACCATGTCGTGGTGGTGGTCGGCCCCGGCATGGACAGCGTCGCCGCCGCAGTCGCCCCCTACCCCACCGCGGTCCAGCATGAGCAGCGCGGCACCGCCGACGCCGTGCGCGCCGCCTTCGGCCTGCTGGAGGGGTTCACCGGCGACGTCATCGTCCTGTACGGCGACACGCCGCTGGTCACTCCCGACACGCTGCGTGCCCTGGTGCAGGCGCGCCGGCAGGCGGCCGACCCGGCGGTGGTGGTGCTGGGCATGCGGCCCGACGATCCCGGCGCCTATGGCCGCCTGATCCTGAATGCCCGCGGCGGGCTGGAGAAGATCGTCGAGTATCTCGACGCCAGCGAGGAGGAACGTGCGGTCACCCTGTGCAACGCCGGCCTGATGGCGTTCGACGGTGCGCGCATGTTCGACCTGATCGGCAGCGTCGGCAACGACAACGCCAAGTCCGAATACTACCTGACCGACGTCGTCCAGATCGCGCGGCGCGCCGGCATGGCCTGCGCCGTGGTCGAGGCCGCCCCGGCCGAGGTGGTCGGCGTCAACTCCCGCGCCGAATTGGCGGAGGTGGAAAAGCTGCTGCAGCGCCGCCTGCGCAAGGCCGCGATGGACAACGGCGCCACCCTGATCGACCCCGACAGCACCTTCCTCAGCGTCGACACCAAGCTCGGACGCGACGTGGTCGTCGGTCCGGGCTGCTTCTTCGGCGCCGGCGTGACCGTGGGCGACCGGGTGGAGATCAAGCCCTACTGCCATCTGGAGGGCGTGCGCATCGACAGCGGCGCCGTCATCGGCCCCTTCGCCCGGCTGCGTCCGGGTGCGGAAATCGGTCCGGACGCCCACATCGGCAATTTCGTCGAGGTGAAGAACGCGGTGATCGAGGCCGGGGCCAAGGCCAACCACCTGACCTACATCGGCGACGCCCGCGTCGGCGCCAAGGCCAACATCGGCGCCGGCACCATCACCTGCAACTATGACGGCTTCAACAAAAGCCGGACCGAGATCGGCGCCGGGGCCTTCATCGGCTCCAACAGCGCGCTGGTCGCACCGGTGGTCATCGGCGAAGGCGCGATCGTCGGCGCCGGCAGCGTGGTGACGATGGCGGTGGAGGCCGATGCCCTGGTGGTCGCCCGCGGCAGCCAGAAGGCTTACGCCGGCTGGGCACAGCGTTTCCGCGAACGGAAGCAAAACGAGAAAGCAAAAAAGGCGTAGGATCGGTTCGGGTCCTCACTCTCCGGTCGGCATCTTTTTTCAGGAGCATCAGGTCCATGTGCGGCATCATCGGCATCAACGGCATTCACGACGCATCCCCCCGGCTGGTGGAGGGCCTGCGCCGGCTCGAATACCGCGGTTATGACAGCGCGGGCGTCGCCACCCTGGTGAACGGCCACATCGAGCGCCGCCGCGCCGAGGGCAAGCTGGTCAACCTGGATATGAAGCTGCGCGACCAGCCGCTGTCCGGCACGGTCGGGATCGGCCACACGCGCTGGGCCACCCATGGCGGCCCGACGGAGAACAACGCTCATCCCCACGCCACCAAGCGCGTCGCCGTCGTCCACAACGGCATCATCGAGAATTACCAGGAGCTGAAGGACGAGCTGACCGGCCACGGCTACGTCTTCGAAAGCGCCACCGACACCGAGGTGATCGTCCACCTCGTGACCTATTACCTGGACCAGCAGGGCATGACGCCGGTCCAGGCGTCGGCCGCCGCCTTCAAGCGCTTCACCGGCGCCTTCGCCCTGGTGCTGATCTTCGCGGGCGAGCATGAACTGATGATCGGCGCCCGCCACGGCACGCCGCTGGCCGTCGGATATGGCGACGGCGAAATGTATCTGGCGTCCGACGCCTTCGCCCTGGCGCCGCTGACCAACCGCATCTGCTATCTGGAGGACGGCGACTGGGTCGAGGTCAGCCGCACCGCCGCCATCGTCCACGACGCATCGGATGCGGTGGTGGAGCGGCCGGTGAAGACCACCGCGGTCTCCGGCGCCCTGATCGGCAAGGACGGCTACCGACACTACATGCTCAAGGAAATCTACGAGCAGCCGCAGGTCATCGGCGACACGCTGAACGCCTACATCAACCCGGAAACCGGCGCCTTCGCCTTGCCGGACTTCCCCTTCGATCTGGCCGGCGCGTCCAAGCTGACCATCGTCGCCTGCGGCACCGCCTACTACGCCGGTTTCGTCGCCAAATACTGGTTCGAGACGCTGGCCCGCATCCCGGTCGAGGTCGACATCGCCTCGGAGTTCCGCTACCGCGAGGCCCCGCTGCCGCCGGGCGGCATCGCGCTGTTCATCTCCCAGTCGGGCGAGACGCTGGATACGCTGGAGGCCCTGCGTTATTGCAAGCGCCAGGGCCAGAAGATCCTGTCGATCGTGAACGCCCCGGAAAGCACCATCGCCCGGGAATCCGACGCCGTGCTCTACACCATGGCGGGGCCGGAGATCGGCGTCGCCTCGACCAAGGCCTTCACCACCCAGCTGACCACGCTGGCCTGCCTTGCCGTCACCGTCGGCCGCGCCCGCGGCGCCATCGACCAGGAGCGGATGCAGCAGATCGCCCACGCCCTGCGCGAAGTCCCCGCCCGCGCCGCCGATGTGCTGGCCCATGACGAGCGGCTGAAGGAACTGGCTCAAGAGGTGTCGGAGGCCCGCGACGTGCTCTATCTCGGCCGCGGCGCCATGTACCCGCTGGCCCTGGAAGGCGCGCTGAAGCTGAAGGAGATCAGCTACATCCATGCCGAGGGCTACGCCGCCGGCGAGCTGAAGCATGGTCCGATCGCGCTGATCGACGACAATGTGCCGGTGATCGTGCTGGTCCCGTCCGACGCCCTGTTCGAGAAGGTGGTGTCGAACGTGCAGGAGGTCTGCGCCCGCTCCGGCAAGGTCCTGCTGCTGGCCGACAAGAAGGGCATCGACAAGCTGAAGGACAAGGTCCGCTGGTCGGTCGAACTGCCGGCCTGCGACCCGCTGGTTGCCCCGCTGCTCTACGCCATCCCGGTCCAGTTGCTGGCCTACCATACGGCCGTGCTGAAGGGGACGGATGTCGATCAGCCGCGTAATCTGGCGAAGTCGGTTACTGTCGAGTAAAGCAGAAGGCGCAGAGTGTAGTTGTTGTCGGCGGAGAATAAAGCCTGCGAATGGGCTGAGTAAGTAGTCCCGCGCTTCCTGGGAGGTCGTATCCTTAGTTGAGGATACGCTTCCGCGGGATCGGGCATTCCCTGCATGAACTTGCCCGGAGAACGTGAAGAACCTCCCGCTATGGTCTGAGGGAGCGGGAGGTTTGGCGGCGGTGCCGCCTATCGGCGCAGGCCGATGGAAGAGTTCAAGCAAGAAGCGGTTCGGCTGGACCGCCGCCGGATCCGTGACAGACGCCGCGACCACGGTGAACGCCAAATCCGCCCGCAACATGACGCAAAGCGAGCCAAAACGAAAAGGGCCTAGCCGCTGAAACGGCTAAGCCCTTGAATTCATGGCGGACCCGACGAGATTCGAACTCATGACCTCTGCCTTCGGAGGGCAGCGCTCTATCCAGCTGAGCTACGGGTCCATCGCTGGTGGAGGTGGAACATAGTCCAAGCCCTGCGGCGACGCAAACACTAAATTCAGCCTTTTTCTGAAGACGCCGCAACGCCTCGCCCCCGCTTCGTGGAAACGTTTCCATTCTTCATGAAACCGTTTTCCTGACGTCACGCGATTGCAACACGCCGCCATCACTCTGCCCCACACCGGATCGGCCGGTGACGCAAGGACGGGTGGTTGATGGTACGGGATGGGATGCGGTTCACGGATGGGCAGACGCCGCGGGGCACCGCCCGCGGGGTGGAGCGCGTGGCGACGATCCGCGATGTGGCGGCGCGCGCCGGGGTGTCCATCGCCACCGTGTCGCGCGTCCTCAACGGCAGCGGTAACGCCACGCCGGAAACCATGGAAAAGGTCCGTGCCGCGGCGTCGGACCTGTCCTTCCGCCCCAGCACCATCGGGCGCAGCCTGAAGGCGGCGCGCACGCGCACCGTCGGCGTGCTGGTGCCGTCGCTGACCAATCCCGTCTTCGCCGAGAGCGTCGCCGGCATCCAGGAAGCGGCGGCGGAGGCCGGATACAGCGTCCTGATCGCCTCTACAGATTATGATCCGGGCAAGGAATCCCGCGCCATCGAAGGACTGCTGTCCAATCGGGTGGAAGGGCTGGTACTGACCGTCGCCGACGCCGACCGCAGCGGCTCGCTCGACACGCTGGACGAGGTGCGGCTGCCCTATGTGCTGGCCTACAACCAGCCGGAACGCGCGTTGCGCGCCCATGTGTCGGTCGACAATGTCGCGGCATCCCGCGCGGTGGCGGAGCGGATGGCGGTGCTCGGCCACCGGCGCATCGGCATGATCGCCGGGCGCTTCCGCCAATCCGACCGCTCGCGGCGGCGCCATGCCGGCTGGCAGGCGGCGCTGACCGATGCCGGCCTGCCGCCGGGGCCGGTGGTGGAGGTCGATTTCAACGATTTGCAGCTGGCCCACCGGCTGGCCCCGCATCTGGAAGGGCCGGAGCGGCCGACCGCGTTCTTTGCCTCCAACGACATGCTGGCGCTCGCCACGATCCGGACCCTGCGCGACCTCGGCCTGCGGGTGCCCGACGACGTGTCGGTCTGCGGATTCGACGGGATCGAGGTCGGCCGGCTGATGTCGCCCAGCCTCGCCACCCTGGTGCAGCCGGCCCGCGCGATGGGCGCCACCGCCTTCGAATGCCTGCGCACCGGATTTTCCGGCGATCTGCAGGGCCGCGCCGTGATGCTGCCCTTCACTTTGCGTCCGGGCGAATCGCTCGGGGCCGCGCCTTCCGAACCGATCCAAGCGCTTTCCGAACGGAGATACCCTCGATCATGATGAAGCCGTTCCTGCTCGGCGCCGCCGCTCTGGCCGCCGCCCTCACCGCCACGGTCGCTCCCGCCAAGGCGGCGGAGCAGACCGCCATCTGCTACAACTGCCCGCCGGAATGGGCCGATTGGGCGTCGCAGCTGAAGGCGATCAAGGCCGATCTTGGCATCGCCGTGCCGTTCGACAACAAGAACTCCGGCCAGTCTCTTGCCGCCATGCTGGCGGAAAAGGACAAGCCGGTCGCGGACGTCGTCTATCTCGGCGGGGCGGTCGGCATCCAGGCCAAGGCGGCGGGCGTCGTCGCGCCCTTCAAGCCGGCGGCCTGGGCCGAGATCCCCGATGGGATGAAGGACGCCGACGGCAACTGGTTCGCCATCCACAGCGGCACGCTGGGCTTCTTCGTCAACACCGAGGCGCTGGGCGGAAAGCCTGTACCGCAGAGCTGGGCCGACCTGCTGAAGCCCGATTATTCCGGCATGGTGGGCTATCTGGACCCGACCAGTGCCGCCGTCGGCTATGTCGGCGCGGTTGCGGTCAACCTGGCGCTGGGCGGCGATTACGGCAGCTTCGACAAGGCGGTCGGCTGGTTCAAGGACCTGCAGAAGAACCAGCCCATCGTGCCGAAGCAAACCTCCTACGCCCGCGTTCTGTCGGGCGAGATTCCGATCCTGATCGACTACGACTTCAACGCCTACCGCGCCAAATACACCGACAAGGCCCCGGTCGCCTTCGTCATCCCGAAGGAAGGCACCGTGTCGGTCCCCTATGTGATGGCGCTGGTCAAGAACGGCCCGAATCCCGAGAACGGCAAGAAGGTTCTGGACTACGTCCTGTCCGACAAGGGCCAGACCCTGTGGGCCAACGCCTTCATGCGCCCGGTCCGGGCCGAGGCCATGTCGCCGGAGACCGCCGCCAAGTTCCTGCCGGCCGCCGACTACGCCCGCGCCAAGCCGGTCGACCTCGCCCGCATGGCCGAGGCGCAGAAGGGCTTCATGGACCGCTATCAGGCGGAGGTGAAGTGAGCGCCTGCGTGCAGGATGCTCCCCTCCCGCACCGGCCCGCGGCATCCCCGCGGGCCGGCCTGGAAGGGACGGGCGAACCGCTGCGGCTGGCGGCCCTGCTGGCGCCGGCGGCGGCGGTGTTCGCAGCGTTCTTCCTGCTGCCGCTGGTCCGCCTGATCCTGATCGGCGCCGGCGGGGCGGAGGGCTGGTCCGCCTATCTCACCACGCTCGTCGATCCCGGACATCTCGACAGCCTGATCTCCACGCTGGCGCTGTCGGCCGGGGTGACCCTGGTGACGCTGGCGGTTTCGACCGTCGCCGGGCTTTTCCTGGTGCGCCATCACTTTCCCGGGCACGCCCTGCTGGTGGCGCTGCTGACCTTCCCGCTGGCCTTTCCCGGCGTGGTGATCGGCTTCATGGTCATCATGCTGGCCGGACGCCAGGGGCTGATCGGCACCATCACCCAGGCGCTGACCGGGGGAAAGCTGGTCTTCGCCTATTCGATGGCCGGGCTGTTCCTGGGCTACGTCTATTTCTCGATCCCGCGCGTCATCCTGACGGTGATGGCGGCGGCGGAGAAGCTGGACCCGCGGCTGGAGGAGGCGGCGCGATCGCTGGGGGCATCCCCCTGGCGGGTGGTGGCCGACGTGATCCTGCCGGCGCTGAAACCGGCACTGATTTCCGCAGGCGCGCTCTGCTTCGCGACCTCCATGGGCGCGTTCGGCACCGCCTTCACGCTCGCCACACGCATCAATGTGCTGCCGATGACGATCTACACCGAATTCACACTCCAGGCGAACATCGCGGCGGCGGCGGCGCTCAGCGTCCTGCTCGGCCTCATCACCTGGGCGGCCCTGGCGGTTGCGCGCAGCGTCGCCGGCACCTCCGTCGCGGCGGCGGGGTGACGGGCAATGCATAGTCTCTCGAACCGCCGCGGCTGGGGGTTCTGGCTGCAGTTGGGCTTCACCCTGCTGGTCTGCGCCCTGCTGACCGTGCCGATGGTGATGTCGATGCTGGCCGGGCTGACCGCCAACTATTTCGTCGGGCTGAAGAGCGGCCTGACCCTGCGCTGGGTGGAGGAGGTGTGGCGGGTCTATTCCGGCACCATCCTGCTGTCCTTGCAGATCGCCTTCGCCTGCCTCGCCTGCACGCTGCTGCTGGGCGTGCCCGCGGCCTATGCGCTGGCGCGCCGTCCCGGCCGGATCGCCCGGCTGGTGGAGGAACTCCTGATGATGCCGGTGGCCATCCCCGGCCTCGCCACCGCGCTGGCGCTGATCGTCACCTATGGCGGCGTGGGTGATTTGCGCAGCAGCTGGCTGTTCATCCTGATCGGCCATGTGCTGTTCACCCTGCCCTTCATGGTCCGCGCCGTTCTGGCGGTGCTGGGCTCCATCGACCTGAAGACGCTGGAGGAGGGGGCCGCCAGCCTGGGCGCCGGCTTCCTGCGCCGCTTCGCCACGGTGGTGCTGCCCAACTGCCGCTCCGGCATCCTGGCCGGGTCGCTGATGGTGCTGACGCTGTCGGTCGGCGAGTTCAACCTGACCTGGCTGCTGCACACGCCGCTGACCAAGACCCTGCCGGTCGGGCTGGCCGACAGCTACGCCTCGCTGCGGATCGAGATCGGCAGCGCCTACACCCTCGTCTTCTTCCTGATGATCGTGCCCAGCCTGATCCTGCTGCAGGGTCTGGCGAAGCGCGGCCGCCCGTCCGTTTGAGGCTTCCAGAGATGCCCGACAGCCTGATGCCCGACAGCTTCCACCTCGACGCCGTGCCGATCCGCCTGGAGCGCTGCGGCAAGACCTTCGCCGGAAGCGCCCGTGCGCTGGAACCGCTGGACCTGACCATCCGCGGCGGCGAGACCATCGTCTTCCTCGGCCCCAGCGGCTGCGGCAAGACCACCACGCTGCGCATCATCGCCGGGCTGGAGAGCCCCGATCCTGGCGGCCGCGTGCTGTTCGGGGAGGAGGACGTCACCGCCCTGCCGATCGAGCGGCGCAATGTCGGCATGGTCTTCCAGAGCTACGCCCTGTTCCCCAACATGACGGTGGCGGAAAACGTCGCCTACGGCCTGAAGGTGCGCAAGCTGCCGCGCGCCGACCGCGCCCGCCGGGTGGAGGAGATGCTGGACCTGATGCATCTCGGCGAGTTCGCAGGGCGACGGATCGACCAGCTGTCCGGCGGGCAGCGGCAGCGCGTGGCGCTGGCCCGCGCGCTGGTGGTGCGGCCGCGCGTGCTTCTGCTGGACGAGCCGCTGACGGCGCTCGACGCCAAGCTGCGCGACAGTTTGCGGCTGGAAATCGACCGGCTGCTGCGCGGGCTGGGCATCACTGCCGTCTACGTCACCCACGACCAGGGGGAGGCGATGGCGCTGGGCGACCGCATCGTGGTGATGGCCAAGGGGCGCGTGGCGCAGATCGGCACCCCGCGGGAGATCTATTACCAGCCGGCGGACGGCTTCGTCGCCGACTTCATCGGCACGATGAACCGGCTGGGCGGAACGGTGCAGGGCGGGATGCTGTCCATCGGGGCGGCGTCGCTGCCCTGGTCGGGGCCGGACGGTGCGGTGGAACTGCTGGTGCGGCCGGAGGATCTGGCGCTCGCATCGGAGGCCGACGGGCATCTCGGCGGGAGCGTCGCCGCGGCGGTGTTCCTGGGCGACCGCACGCGGCTGGTGGTGGAGCCCACGGACGGGCCGGCGCTGACGGTGGACACCCTCGGGCGGAGCGAGCTGGGTCGCGGCGACCGGGTGTGGCTGCGCGTCGATCCGGCGCGGGTGCTGGCGGTGCCGTGAGTTTGGTCGTCGCGACGCTTTGCCCCCTCCCCATCCCTCCCCCGCCTTCGGCGGGAGAGGGGGCAGGATGCTTGTGCGAGTGAACTGAATTGCGAAGCGGCGGCAGTCCCCTCTCCCTCGAAGAGGGGGAGGGTTAGGGAGGGGGCATACGCCTCCAAATCAAACACTTAAGCCCAAGGCCCCACCCATGATCATTGTCCAGATCACCGACACCCACATCAAGCCGCCCGGCCGCCTCGCCTACCGCCGCGTCGACACCGCGCCCTTCCTGGAGCGCGCCGTCGCCGCCGTCCTGGCGCTCACCCCCCGGCCAGACGTGATCCTCGCCACCGGCGACCTCGTTGATGCGGGCCATGCCGAGGAGTACGAACGCCTGCTCGGCCTGCTGCGCCCGCTCGACATCCCGCTCTTCGCCGTGCCCGGCAACCATGACGAACGTGCTGGTCTCGCCGAGGCCTTTCCAGATCTCAAGGCGCGCGTCGGCGACAGCTCCTTCTTCCACTACACGGTGGAGGACTGGCCGGTCCGCCTGATCGCCATGGACACCGTCCTGCCCGGCTCCGGCGCCGGAGAGGTCTGTGCGGAGCGGCTCGCCTGGCTCGACACCCGCCTGTCCGAGCAGCCCGAGCGGCCGACCATCGTCTTCCAGCATCATCCGCCCTTCGCCACCGGCATCGGCCACATGGACCGGCTCGGCCTGAGCGGCGCCGACGCCATGGCCGACGTGATCCGCCGCCATCGCCAAGTGGAACGGGTGCTGTGCGGCCATCTGCACCGGCCGATCCAGGTGCGCTGGGCCGGGACCATCGCCTCGACCGCGCCCTCCACCGCGCATCAGGTGGCGCTCGACCTGCGCGACGACGCGCCGTCCGCCTTCGTGATGGAGCCGCCGGGCTACCAGATCCACATGTGGCGCGCCGACACCGGCGTAGTCAGCCATACCGCCGTCATCGGCGACTATGACGGCCCCTATCCCTTCTTCAAGGACGGAAAGCTGATCGACTAGCTCGGCTATTCGGCCGGCTGTCACGCGCCTGTCACGGGCTTCGCGTAAGACACAGCTCTCACCGCCGATCCCACGGAGACGACAGAGATGAAGGCGTTTCTCGCCACCCTCGCCACGGTGCTGACCCTGGCGCTTGGCCACAGCGCACAGGCCGACGGCGCCACCGGCAAGCTCGTGCTCTACACCTCACAGCTGGAGCCGGACGCCCGCCAAACGGTCGAGGCTTTCAAGGCGAAGAATCCCGGCGTCGAGGTGGAGTGGGTCCGCAACGGCACGACCGAGCTGATGAACAAGCTGCGAGCGGAGTTCACCGCCGGCGCGCCGCAGCCCGACCTGCTGCTGATCGCCGACGCGGTGACGATGGAATCGCTGAAGGCTGAGAAGCGCCTGCAGCCCTATGCCGGCGCTCCGGTGGCCGGCTATCGTCCCGGCACCCACGATGCGCAGGGCTACTGGTTCGGCACCAAGCTGATCACCACCGGCATCGTCTACAACACCGCCGCTCCGATGAAGCCGACCTCCTGGCAGGATCTGCTGAAGCCGGAAGCCAAGGGCAGCACGGTGATGCCGAGCCCGCTCTATTCCGGTGCCGCCGCCATCCACATGGCGTCGATCAAGGCGCAGCCGTCGCTGGGCATGGCGTACTACGAGGCGCTGCAGCGCAACGCCGTCACCGCGGCCAAGGGCAACGGCGGCATCCTGAAGGACGTGGCCGGCGGGGCGAAGCTCTACGGCATGGTCGTCGATTACCTGCCGATCCGCGAACAGCTGAAAGGCGCGCCCGTCGCCTTCGTCTTCCCCAAGGAGGGCGTCAGCGCGGTCAGCGAGCCGGTGGCGATCCTCAGCACCGCGAAGAACCCCACCGCGGCCAAGGCCTTCATCGACTTCCTGCTGAGCCGCGACGGTCAGGATCTCGCCTCCCGCCAAGGTTTCCTGCCGGCCCTGCCGGGCGTCAACCCGCCGCCGGGCTTCCCCGATCCGGCAACCATCACCCTGCTGCCCTACGACCCGGCCAAGGCGCTGGCCGAGGACGACGCCAACAAGCGCGCCTTCGCCGACCTGTTCGGCGGGTGAGTGAGGTACGGTAAGCATCCCCTCTCCCCCCGGGGAGAGGGTTAGGGTGAGGGGGATGCGTTGCGGGGACTTTCAAGAATCGCGCACTCCGATCCGTCTGTGAAAATCCACGCTGTGCACCCCCCTCACCCCGACCCTCTCCCCGGGGGGGAGAGGGGGATTGCCCCGGGAGGTTGGAGGGTGGGAAAAGGCGCTTTGCCCGCCCTCCCCGGTTGGCCGCTACTGGTCGGCCTGCTCGTGCTTCTCCCGGTCCTGCGCCTGCTGTGGGAAGCGGGCGATCCGGCGGTGCTGGGCCGTGTGCTCGACTCCCCCGCCACATGGCGGGCCACCGGCAACAGCATCGCCATCGCCGCAGGCGCCACGCTGGCGGCGGCACTGATCGGCGGGCCCTTCGCCCTGCTGATCGGGTTGACCGACCTGCGCGCCCGGACGGCGATGACCTTCGCCCTGATCCTGCCGCTGATGATCCCGCCGCAGATCGTGGCGATGGCCTGGACCCATCTTGCCGGCTCCAGCAGCCCGCTGCTGAAGCCGCTCGGCCTCGCTCCGCCGGTCGGCACGCCGAACCCGGTGCAGTCGGCGGCGGGTATGATCCTGGTGATGGGGATCGAACATGCGCCGCTGGTCTTCCTCGCCCTGCGCGCAGCGCTCCGCGCCATTCCCGGCGACGTGCTGGAAGCGGCGCGGGCATCCGGCGCCGGTCCCTGGCGCGCGGTGCGCGGCGTGGTGCTGCCGCTCTGCCTGCCGGGCCTGATCGCCGGGCTCGCCATGGCCTTCGTCGCGGCGCTGGGGAATTTCGGAGTTCCCGCCCTGCTAGGCGTGCCGGCCGGCATCCCGATGCTGCCGACGCTGATCTACCGCCGGCTGGCCGGCTTCGGCCCCTCCGCCCTGCCCGAGGTGGCGGTGCTGGCCGCGCTGATCGGACTGATCGCCTGCCTGGGCATCGCCGCCCAGACCATCCTGCAATCGCGCATCGCCACCCGCCTGCCCGGCGGCGCCCGTCCGTTGGCCGCGCTGCCGCTCGGCGCTGCCCGCGCACCAGTCGAGACGATGGCCTGGGGCGTTCTTCTGCTGCTGGTCGCGGCGCCGCTGGCGGCGTTGCTGGCGACCAGCCTCGTGCGGGTCTACGGCGTGCCCATCGGTCTCGACACGCTGACGCTGTCCCATTACAGCGAGGTGCTGGCGCTCGATCAGGTTGGGCGCGCCTTCGCCAATTCGGTGTTGCTGTCGGGATCGGCCGCCCTGCTGCTGGCGCTGCTGGCGATTCCGCTGGCCCACACCATGGCGCGGGGCGGCGGTGCCGGGCGGATCGCCCGTGCGGTCGGGGTGCTGGTGGAACTGCCGCACGCCGTGCCGGGGGTGGTGCTCGGCATCGGCTGCATCCTGCTGTTCCTGAAGCCGCTGCCAGGGCTGGGCTTCAGCCTGTACGGCACGCTGTGGATCATCCTGGCGGCCTATCTGGTCCGCTTCCTGCCGCTGGCCCTGCGCCCGGTGCAGGCGGCCTGCGCCGCGCTCGACCCCACGGTGGAGGAGGCCGCCCGCGCGCTCGGCGCCGGGCCGCTGCGCCGCCTGCTGACGGTGGTGGCGCCGCTGGTCGCACCGGCGGCGGCGGCCGGCGGGCTGCTGGTCTTCCTTACCGCCTTCAACGAACTGACCGTCTCCATCTTGCTGTGGTCGCAGGGGCGGGAGACACTGGGCGTCGTCGTCTATGCGCTGGAGGAAGGCGGCAGCCCGACGCTGGGCGCCGCGCTAGGCGTCATCGCAATTCTGGTGGTGCTGGCCGCCATGGTCGCCGCCGGGGCGCTGGGCCGCCGCCTGCCGCCCGGCGTGGTGCCCTGGCGCGAATAGACGTCTCAGGCCGGCAGTCCCGCCGCCTTGCGCACCGCCTCCAGCACGGTCAGCACGTCGCGCGCCTGCTCCGCCGTCACCGGCGGCGGCGCGCCGTCGAGGATGGCGGCCGCCACCCCGCGATAGAAGGCGGGATAGTCGCCGCACAGCGTTTCCACCCGGCGTTCCGTCCCGTCGGCCTGGACCAGCAAGGCGTGGTTCTCCGGTTCGTCCAGGCCCCAATCCGCCTCGGTCGGCATGCGGCCGGCACGCAACGCCGCCTCCTGCCCGTCCATGCCGTGTTTCAGGAAGCTGCCGCGGTCGCCATGCAGCTGGAAGCGCGGTCCCGGCCGGCAGACCACCGTCCCGCAATGCAGGATCGCCCGCAGCGGGCCATAGCCCAGCACGATGTGGAACCAGTCGTCGACCTGTGCGTCCGGCCGTTGGGCACCGACATCGGCGAGGATGCGGTCGGGCATGCCGAACAGGGTCAGCGCCTGATCGATCAGATGGGCGCCAAGGTCGAACAGCACCCCCGATCCTGCCAGCGTCTGTTCGCGCCAGCCCTGCTTGATCTGCGGCCGGAAGCGGTCGAAATGCGCCTCATAGTGATAGGGGCGGCCGACCTCGCCGTTTTCCAGGCAGGTGCGCAGAGTGAGGAAGTCGTTGTCCCAGCGGCGGTTCTGGAAAACCGTCAGCAGCCGCCCCTGCCGCTTGGCGACGTCGATCAGTTCGTCGGCTTCCGCCGCAGTGGTCGCCATCGGCTTGTCGATCACCACATGCTTGCCGGCCAGCAGCGCCTCGCGCGCCAAGGGGGCGTGGCTGGTGTTGGGGGTGGCGATCACCACCAGATCGATGTCCGGATCGCCGATCACCGCCTCGACCGTCGTAGCCTCCGCCCCCGGTGCGCTGCGGCGGATGTCGTCCACGCGCGAACTGGCGACCGCCTTCAGATTTAGGCGCGGCTCGCTCAGGATCAGCGGCGCGTGGAACACCGACCCGGCAAGGCCGAATCCCAACAGACCGACCGACAGGCTCCTCATCGTCTCTCCCCTTCCCCAAGGCTGGCAACCGGCACAGCAGATGGGCGTCCTGCGGGGAGCGGCCAAGGGGCTATCGACCAGGGCCAGGCGATACCACCCGGCCCTGGCCGGCTCCGCCCTACGGAGTGATCGCCACCTTCAGCACGCCGTCGCGCTGATGGCCGAACAGTTCATAGGCATCCTCGATCCGGTCCAGCGTGAAGCGGTGGGTGACCAGCGGCTTCAGATCCACCCGGCGGGAGGCGACGACCTCCATCAGCCGGCGCATCCGCTCCTTGCCGCCGGGGCAGAGCGAGGTGATGATGGTGTGGTCGCCCAGCCCCGCGGCGAAGGGTCCCAGCGGGATGCGCAGGTCGCCCGAATAGACGCCGAGGCTGGACAGCGTTCCGCCCGGCCGCAGGACACGCAGCGCCGCCTCGAAGGTCGCCTGGGTGCCCAGCGCCTCGATGGCGACGTCGACTCCACGGCCACCGGTCAGCCGCATGATCTCCTCCACCGGATCGACGCTGCGGAAATCGACCACATGGTCGGCGCCCATGCGCCGCGCCATCTCCATCCGCGCCGGCACGGCGTCGACGGCGATGATGGTGGTGGCGCCCTTCAGCTTGGCCCCGGCGGTGGCGCACAGCCCGATGGGACCTTGCGCGAACACCGCCACGGTGTCGCCGATGCGGATGTTGCCGCGCTCGGCCCCGGCGAAGCCGGTGGACATGATGTCGGGGCACATCAGCACCTCTTCATCGGTCAGATCGTCGGGGACGGGGGCGAGGTTGGTCATCGCGTCCGGCACCAGCAGATAGTCTGCTTGGCAACCATCGATGGTGTTGCCGAATCGCCAGCCGCCCAGCGGCTTCCAGCCATGAGCGGTACCGGCGCCGTCCTGCGAATGGCAGCCGCATAGGCAGGCGTTGCTGTGGCCGCTGGGGGTAATTGCCCCGGCGATCACCCGTTGACCCTCGCGATAGCCGCTGACGGCCGAGCCCAGCTTTTCGATGACGCCGACCGGCTCATGCCCGATGGTCAGGCCGCGATTGACCGGATATTCGCCCTTCAGGATGTGTATGTCGGTGCCGCAGATCGTCGTCGTCGTGATGCGGATCAGCGCGTCCAGCGGTCCGACGTCGGGGATCGGCTTGTCGTCCAGCACGATGCGGCCCGGTTCGACGAACACCGCCGCTTTCATCATGACCATGGCGTCCTCCCATTCTGGTGGCCGCCGGTCGAGGGGCTGTTTGGCGTGACCTTCGCAAACGGCCCGCGGCCGGCGCTGTGCTTCACGCCGGCCAGTGTAGCGCGGCCGGGAGAAGACCGCGTTGATGCAGATTAAATGGAGGGAGCTTTGGGGTCGGCCCCCGCGCCGTCACGGCGCCCCAACCCTTCGGAGAGGAGCGAGACGACCAGGGTGTTCAGGCTGACGCCCTCCCGACCGGCCCGTTCGGTGAGCCGCCGATGCAGCGATTTCGGCACCCTCTGCTGCCATTTCCCGCTGAAGGCCCCGTCATCGGCGACCGACGGCGGCGGGATCTCCCGACCGGCGGCGCGCATCGCCTCGATCCAGCCGTGCATGGCGTCGGCACCATTGGCAACCGCCTCTTCGATGGAGTCGCCGTCGGACATGCAGCCGGGAAGATCCGGAAACTCGATCAGGTATCCGCCGCCATCCTCTTCGCTGAGGGGACGGATGGTGAAAGGATAGTCGAGTTTCATCGGTCATTCTCCTGTGCTTCGCGCTGCTCCATCGCCTGCCGTTCCCGGACGGCTTCGATGAAGGCGAGGAAGGCTTTGACATAGACCGGCTTGATCGGGCGATGAGCGGGAACAGATGGCGCCTCGACAATACCGGGATAGTCAAAAATGATGTGGCTGCCGGAAGGTTTGCGGATATTCACACCCTGTGTGCGGGCGACAGCCTCAAGATCCTCAATCCGCCAATCCCGCGGATTGTTCTTCATGCGGGCAAGGATCTTGTCCGTTTGAGTCATGCTCGAATGGTATCACCGGCGGTACTGCCAAGCAAGCTGCCGACGGCCTCGCCGTCCCATCTTGACGCCCGCCCGCGCCCGACTAAATTTTGCCCGCGCCGGGGTGCCTCACCCACAGGATCCCGGCGTACCCGAAATCCGTGTCCTGCATGTTGCTCTGCGGAGGATGTGTGCGATGCCGGCGACCAGATTATTGCGTCCCCCTACCCTACCCGGTCCGGTCGGAGTTGGCGCCCACCTGAGATAACGACCACATCCGGCCGGAAAAATCTGAAGAATTCCCGAGAGGAATGGATCACCTGTGCCTGCGATCGCAGACACGGGCACTTGCCGTTTCACGATCACAACAAAGAAACACGCGAACAATTTCTTTGAAAATCCTCTTGACGGCAAAAACAGCCTGAGTAGATTTCCCAACCGAAAGCGCGGCCCATTCGGGCGTGCTTGAGAAAGTCCGACATTCGCTTAAGAACAAGGAGTGTCACACCATGAAGTTCAAACCGCTTCACGACCGCGTTCTGGTCCGCCGCGTCGAATCCGACACCAGGACGAAGGGCGGCATCATCATCCCCGACACCGCCAAGGAAAAGCCGCAGGAGGGCGAAGTCATCGCCGTCGGCGCGGGCGCTCGGGACGAGGCCGGCAAGCTGGCGGCCCTCGACGTGAAGCCCGGCGACCGCGTGCTGTTCGGCAAATGGTCCGGCACCGAGGTGAAGATCGACGGCGAGGATCTCCTGATCATGAAGGAGAGCGACATCCTCGGCGTGATCGAGGGTGCCGCCGAACCCGCCAAGAAGGCCGCGTGATTAGGGGAGGAACAGGACCATGGCTGCGAAGGACGTGAAGTTCGGCTCCACCGCCCGCGACAAGATGCTGCGCGGCGTGGACATCCTGGCCGACGCCGTGAAGGTCACTCTGGGCCCGAAGGGCCGCAACGTGGTGATCGAAAAGTCGTTCGGCGCCCCGCGTATCACCAAGGACGGCGTGTCGGTCGCCAAGGAAATCGAACTGGCCGACAAGTTCGAGAACATGGGCGCGCAGATGCTGCGCGAGGTCGCGTCGAAGACCGCCGATCTGGCTGGTGACGGCACCACCACCGCCACTGTGCTGGCCCAGGCCATCGTGCGGGAGGGCGCCAAGTCGGTCGCCGCCGGCATCAACCCGATGGACCTGAAGCGCGGCATCGACATGGCGGTCGAGGCCGTGGTGACCGAGCTGAAGGCCCGCTCCAAGAAGGTGACCACCAACGAGGAGATCGCCCAGGTCGGCACCATCTCCGCCAACGGCGACCGCGAGATCGGCGACATGCTGGCCCGCGCGATGGAGAAGGTCGGCAACGAGGGCGTCATCACGGTCGAGGAGGCAAAGAGCCTGGAGACCGAGCTGGATGTCGTCGAGGGCATGCAATTCGACCGCGGCTACACCTCGCCCTACTTCGTCACCAACGCCGACAAGATGCAGGTGGAACTGGATGACCCGTACATCCTGATCCACGACAAGAAGCTGTCCGGCATCCAGGCGATCATCCCTGTGCTGGAGAAGGTTGTGCAGTCGGGCAAGCCGCTGCTGATCATCGCCGAGGAGGTGGAGGGCGAGGCGCTGGCGACCCTGGTGGTCAACCGCCTGCGCGGCGGCCTGAAGGTCGCGGCGGTGAAGGCCCCCGGCTTCGGCGACCGCCGCAAGGCCATGCTGGAGGACATCGCCATCCTCACCGGCGGCCAGGTGGTCAGCGAGGAACTCGGCATCAAGCTGGACGGCGTCACCATCGACATGCTGGGCCGCGCCGGCAAGGTGGTCATCACCAAGGACAACACCACCATTGTCAACGGCGTCGGGTCGACGGACGACATCAAGGCCCGCTGCACCCAGATCCGCCAGCAGATCGAAGAGACGACCTCCGACTACGACCGCGAGAAGCTGCAGGAGCGGCTGGCGAAGCTGGCCGGCGGCGTCGCGGTGATCCGCGTCGGCGGCGCCACCGAGGTCGAGGTGAAGGAGCGCAAGGACCGCGTCGACGACGCCATGCATGCCACCCGCGCCGCGGTCGAGGAAGGCATCCTGCCCGGCGGCGGCGTGGCGCTGGCCCGTGCGGTCGCGGTGCTGGAAACCGTCAAGCCGGCCAACGACGACCAGCGCGTCGGCGTGGAGATCGTGCGCCGGGCGTTGAGCGCGCCGGTCCGCCAGATCGCGACCAACGCCGGCGTCGACGGCTCGATCATCGTCGGCAAACTGAACGACAGCAAGGACTACAGCGTCGGCTACGACGCGGCCAAGGGCGAATGGTGCGATCTGGTGAAGGCCGGCATCATCGACCCGGCCAAGGTGGTGCGCACCGCGCTGCAGGACGCGGCCTCCGTCGCCGGCCTGCTGATCACCACCGAGGCGATGGTCGCCCAATTGCCGGAAAAGAAGCCCGCGGTTCCCGCCCCCGGCGCCGACATGGACTTCTGATCCCAACCTTCCGATCAAGGTCATTTTCCACAGGCCTCCCAGCCGAACGGTTTCGGACTGGATGTTCCCTGGACGGGGTCGCGCCACACCGGCGCGGCCCCTTTTTCTCAGTGGACGAATGACTTGCCCGGTTCCGGCAGGGGAAAGCGCAGGGTTGCCTTCACCCCCTCCTCCGGCAGCGGCCGGATGTCCAGGCTGCCGCGCAGCTGCTGGGCCAGTTGCTGCATGATCTTGCCGCCCAGCCCGGTCCCCTGCGGCTGATCCGACAGGATGCCGACCCCATCGTCGCAGACGCACAGCACGCAGTCCTTCCCCTCCTTGCGGAAGCTGAGGTCGATCCGGCCGGAGCGGCCGTCGGGAAAGGCATATTTCAGCGCATTGGTGATCAGCTCGTTGGCGATGGTGCCGACCGCGATGGCGACGCCCATGTCCAGGACCACATCCTCCACCTCGGCATTCACCGCCACCGGCCGCACCCCGACCACGCCGAGTTGGAGATCCTCCACCAGGCTTTCCAGGAACTCCTTGGAATTGACGACGGTGACACCTTCGACACGGCGCAGGCGGACATAGACCCGGGCCAACACGCCGATGCGCTCTATGGTGCCGCCGACGATCTCCTGCGGATTTTCCGACCGGTGGGCGGCCAGCATCAGTTGGGCGCAAATCTGCTGCAGGTCGTTGCGGATCCGATGGTGGATCTCGTGCAGCATAAGCTCCTTTTCCTCGTTGACCGCCGACAGCTGGTCCCAGGACAGGCGGAGCTGCTTGTTCGCCCGATGCAGGGCATCCGCGACCGCGGCGATGCCGAACCCCAATGCCATGTAGATCAGAAAGGCCAACCGGTCGCCAGGATCTGCGATCCAAAGCAAGCCTTCCGGCTTCATGAAGAACCAGGCCGAGCACAAACCCGACAGGATCACGGCCACGAACCCCGATCCACGGTCGAACAGGATTGAAATCAGGAAGATGGTGGGGATGAAGACCAGAAATGGATACTTGAAAAGGAGTGGATCGAGCATGTAGCGCACCAACGTCGTCAGCCCGACCAGCGCAAATGTAATCCCGTAGCGCGCCCAGGCGGAACGCGGCAAGCTGGACGACAGCCGGTGCAGAACCTTTTCCATACCGCGCGCACGATTCACGACGACAGGTCTCCGTACAGCAGGATCGAACCCATAACAGCTGAACTCTTCATACGGCCTGCGCCGACGCACGGATTGGGGTGACACCCTGAAAGCGGGAGCCGGCCACCCGGCCGGAGGGATTCTTTCGGCGAACGGATCTTGGCCGCCCCGCCGATACCCCCATCTGAAAGGCCTCACCGCTCACCGGAGGATCTTGATGCGCAGCACCCTGACCCTGTCGGCCGCCCTTCTCGCCGCCCTTGCCGCCACCCCTGGCCTGGCCCAATCGGGCGCCGGACAGGTGGTCAAGACCGTCCAGACCAGCGCCGGCCCGGTGGCGGTCAGCCGGTTCGCCGATGGGCTGGAGCGGCCCTGGGGCATCGATTTCCTGCCGGACGGCCGGGCGCTGGTGACGGAAAAGCCGGGGCGGCTGCGCATCGTGGCGCGCGACGGCACTCTCTCCGCCCCGCTCGGCGGCACGCCGAAGGTTCTGGTCCAGGGTCAGGGCGGGCTGATGGACGTGGCGGTCGATCCGCAATTCTCGCAGAACCGGACCATCTACCTCGCCTATGCCGAGGCCGGCGACAACGGCCTGTCCGGAACGGCGCTGGGGCGCGGCACGCTGACAGACCGTGGGATCGAGAATTTCCAAGTCATCTTCCGCCAATCGCCCAAGATGGACGGCGGCCACCATTACGGCACCCGCATCGTCTTCTCGGGCGACGGTCAAATCTTCCTGACGCTGGGCGAACGCAACAAAATGAGCCCGGCGCAGGACCGCAACGCCACGCTGGGCAAGGTGGTGCGGCTGAACCGCGACGGCTCGCCGCCCAAGGACAACCCCTTCGCCGGCGAAGGCAAGGTGGCGGCCAGCGTCTGGTCCTATGGCCACCGCAACATCGAGGCGGCGGCCATCGACCCGCGCACCGGCTCGCTGTGGATCGCGGAGATGGGACCGGCGGGCGGTGACGAGCTGAACCGGCCGGAGGCCGGCAAGAATTACGGCTGGCCGCTGGTCAGCTGGGGCAATCATTACGATGGCCGTGACATCCCCGATCCGCCGACCCGCAAGGAGTTCACCGACGCGGTGATCCACTGGACGCCGGTGATCTCGCCGTCCGGCATGGCCTTCTACCAAGGCAGCCTGTTCCCGAACTGGCAGGGCAGCGCCCTGATCGGCGGCCTGAGCGCCAGGGCGCTGGTGCGGGTCGCCGTCGACGGCACCACCGCGAAGGAGGCGGAGCGCATTCCGCTCGACGCGCGCATCCGCGATGTGGCACAGGGTCCGGACGGCGCCCTCTATGTGATCACCGATGCTTCCGACGGCGCGGTCCTGCGGCTGGCGCCGGCGAAATAGCCTCCGACGGATGGGGGGAGCGCAAAGGACAGGGGCCGATGAGGATCCGCGATTACCGACCGTCAGACGCCCCGGTGCTGGCGCAGATCTACGCCCGTTCCGTCCGCGGCATTGGCCCGCGCTTCTACACTCCCGAGCAGGTGGAGGCCTGGGCGGCGCAGGCACCAATGGTGGAACGGGTGCGGGAGGCCTATGGCGACGGGCGCATCGCCCTGGTTGCGGTGGATGACGACGACCGGCCGGTCGCCTTCAGCGACGTGGAGCCGGACGGCCACATCAACTTCCTCTACTGCGCCCCGGAGGCGGCCGGCCGGGGCACCATGTCGGCGTTGGTCGACCTGCTGGAGGACCGCGCCGCGGCGTTGGGCTATCCCCGCCTGCATGTGGAGGCGAGCGAGGCCGCCCGCCCCTTCTTCCTGCGCCGCGGATTCACCCTGCTGGCACGCCGCGAGCTGCGGATCGGCGACGTGCCGATCCACAACTATGCGATGGAGAAGTGGTTGGGGCGGGGCCGAGAATAGGCTCAAGCAACGCTTGCCCCCTCCCTACCCCTCCCCCGCTTCGCGGGAGAGGGAACTCCGCCGATTTCGTGCTTGCCCCCTCTCCCGCGATCGGACCGGCCTTTGGCCGGCCGAGGGCGGGGGAGGGTTGGGGAGGGGGCCGTCCGTCAAGAACTCCCCCCCAGCCAAAAATCCTCCGCCCTTACCGTTCGATTTCCTTGTTCCAGCGCTGGTTCCAGTCCGGGCGCTTCTCGTTGATGACGTCCCAGTCCACCGTCACGGCGGTCTTCATGTAGCCCTGGAACTTGTTCATGTCGTCGGCGACCTCAGCCGGCGGCTTGACCGTGGTGTTGGACGGGATCTGCGCGCCGTACTGCAGGGCGGCCAGCTGCGCATCCGGACCCAGCAGATAGGCGGCGAGCTTCTGGGCGGCTTCGTTGTCCGGGTTCTTGGCGACGACGCATTCGCCGACCATCAGGACGACCGAGCCTTCCTTGGGCTGGACATATTCCACCGGAATGCCCTTGGCCTTCAGCGTGCCGACGCCGGTCGGGGTCAGTGGGAAGATGGCCGCCTCACCGGTCTGCACCATCTCCGCGATCTTGGCGGAGCTGGGGATGTATTCCAGCACGTTCGGACCGATGGTCTTGCGCCAGGTGGTGAAGCCCGGATCGACGTTGGTCTCGCTGCCGCCCTTGATGCGGTTATACATCAGGAAGGCATGCAGGCCGAAGGAGCTGCTGGCGGCCGACTGGACGACGATCTTGCCCTTGTACTTGGCGTCGGCCAGATCCATCCAGCTGGTCGGCGGCGTCCAGCCCTTCTCCTCGAACATCGCCTTGTTATAGGCGAGGCCCGTCATGCCCATGTTGACGCCGACTGCCATGTCGCCCTTCAGCCGGGCCGACGGATAGACTTGGTCCAGCACCGGCGACGGTTCCATCTTCTGGCACAGGCCCATGCCGATGGCGCGGTACATCAGCCCGTCGTCCAGGAAGACGACGTGCATCTGCGGATTGTCCTTCTGCGCCTGCAGCTTGGCGAGGATATCCGACGAGGTGCCGGGGACGACGACCACCTTGATGCCGGTCGCCTTCTCGAAGGCGGGGAAGACATGCTCGGTGTAGGTCTTCTCCATCGTGCCGCCGTTCATGCCGATATAGACCGTCTTGGTCTGCGCGGCGGCCGGGGTGGAGAGGGCTGCGGCGGCCGTGATGGCAACCGTGGCGAGACCGGTGAGCGACAGGGAACGCAAGGTGGGCATGCAGTCCTCCAATGGGCCAAGGGGTGAAATCTAAAGCGGTCGGTCGGAAGCCGAGGGCGGAAAGCGGTCGATGCGGAAGGGCTCCAGCGGCATGGCCGTCTCGCCGGTGGTGACCAGCTCGGCCAGCGTCTGGCCGACGCCGGGGCCGATCTGGAATCCCGCGCCGGAGAAGCCGAAGGCGTGGAACAGGCCGGGCGTGGTGCGGCTGGCGCCGATGATCGGGTTGCGGTCGGGCGTGTAGCCCTCCACCCCGGTCCAGCAGCGGATGACGTGGGCATGGCGCAACTGCGGGAACAGCTCCGCCGCGTCGCGCATCAGGGTCAGCACGGCGTCGCGTTGCGGCCGGGCGCGGTCGGCGTCCAGCGCAAAGCCGCGCCCGCCGCCCACCACCATGTTGCCGCGCGGCACCTGCCGGCCATAGACCCCGCCGCCCTCCACCCCGATGTTGACGTCGAGGAAGCGGGGCAGCGGCTCCGTCACCGCCATGTTGGGATGGAGCGATTCCAGCGGCACCGGCTCGCCGAAGGCTTCCGCCACCCGCCAGGACCAGGCGCCGGCGGTGTTCAGCAGAAAGCGTGCGCGGACCTCCAGATCATCGCCGCTCAGCAGGACGAAGCGGTCGCCGTCCTTCTCCACCCGGTCGACCGGCGTCTGTTCGCGCACCACAGCACCCAACGCCGCAGCGGCACGGGCGAAGGCGGGGGAGACGAGGCGCGGGTTGGCATGGCCGTCCTCCGGGCAGAGCGAGCCGCCGATGGCCCGATCGCCCAGTGCCGGCCAACGGCGGCGGAACTCGTCACCCGCGATGATCTCCAGCCCGAGGCCGAAGCCCTGGCTGCGCTCGCGGTAGGCGATTAGCGCATCGAGGTCGGCCTCGCTGCGCGCCAGCTTGAGATGGCCGGAGCGGATATATTCGGCGTCGGTGCCCAGCAGTTCCGGCAGCTGTCCCCAGATGGCGTGGGCGCGCTGCGACAGCGGCAGTTGCTCCAGCGGTCGGCCCTGCCGGCGCACACCGCCGAAATTGACGCCGCTCGCCTTGGCACCGCACCAGTCGCGCTCCAGCAGCATTACCGACAGGCCGGCCTGCCGCAGGAACAGCGCCGCCGATCCGCCGACGATTCCGCCGCCGACGACGGCGACGTCGCAGTCGATCCGTTCCCGCATCACGCGACCTCCCTGCCGCTGGAGCCCTCTCCCCCCCGCTCACGCGCAAACGAAGTTTGCGCTGACGCGACAGGCGGACCTTCGGTCCGCTGAGAGTGGGGAGAGGGTTGGGTGAGGGGGATGCACGGCGGAGCGTTCACGGGAGATTGGAACGCTGCGGCTGGCTGACCGGATCCTCGCAATGCATCCCCCTCACCCTGACCCTCTCCCCGGGGGGGAGAGGGGATGGTCGTCGCGATGGGAAGGGGCTTGATCGGTGGCTGCGCCCGCAGTCGCCCCACCCCGTCCGGGCCGGTGCCGAGGGTGCGGGACAGCAGTTCCGCCGTGGTGGCGCTGCACATGCGGCCCTGGCAGCGGCCCATGCCGGCACGGGTCAGCGCCTTGGCGCGGTTCATCTCGCGGGCCTGTCCGCTGCGGGCGACCTCGCGCACGGCCCCGGCGGTGACGCCTTCGCAGCGGCAGATCATGGTGTCGTCGGCAATGGCGTCGGCCCAGTCCGCCGGGAACGGGAAGGCGGCGTTCAGCACCCGGCGGAAGGCGGCAATGCGGGCGAGGCGGCCGTCCAGGTCCCGCACCCGCGCCGCATCCACCGGCCGGCCGAGATCCTCCAGCAGAGCCAGCGCCGCGCGCTCCCCCGCCAGTTCCGCCGCATCCGCGCCGGCGATGCCGCTGCCGTCGCCGGCCAGATAGACGCCGGGAACCGAACTGCGCCCTGCCCCGTCCCGCTCGGGCAACCACGCCCGGTCGGCCTCGTCGAAGCGGAATCGGCAGCCTGCGAGATCTGCCAGTTGCGTCTCCGACCGCAGGCCCAGCCCAAAGGCGACAGCGTCGCAGGAGATGCGCCGCTCGCGCCCGCGGGCGTCGCGCCAGACCAACGCCTCGACCCGCTCCGCTCCCTCGGCGCGCACCGGACGGACGCCGTTGTGGATCGGCACGCCATGGGCGCGCAGCCAGCCGACGAACAGCAGCCCCTTCGCCAGCGTCGCCGGATCGCGCAGCATGCCGGGGGTGGCGCGGGTCTGTGCGGTGAAGGAGGTGGTGTCGAACACCCCCGCCACCTCGACCCCGGCCTTCAGATACTGGTAGGCAACCAGATAGAGCAGCGGCCCGGTGCCGAGGAAAGCCACCCGCCGGCCGACGGCGCAGCCCTGGAACTTCAGCGCCACCTGGGACCCGCCGAGCGTGAAGACGCCGGGCAGCGTCCAGCCGGGGAAGGGCAGAACGCGATCGGTTGCGCCGGTCGCCAGGATCAGATGGCTGAAGGGCAGAGCCTCGCTCGCGCCGTCGCACAGCAGGTCGAGCGCGCCGGCCTCGCAATTCCACACCAGCGTGCGCGGGCGGTAGTCGATGCGGTCGCGGATCGCCGCCATGGCGCGATGAACCGCGTCGGCCTTGTCCGCTTCGAAACCGTACAGCGCTTTCTTCGGCCGGGTGAAGCCGCCTTCCGGCGGTTGGCGGTAGATCTGGCCGCCCCAGCGCGCCGCCTCGTCCACCACCACCGGACGCAGGCCGGCGGCGACCAACCGCTCCGCCGCGCGGATGCCGGCCGGGCCGGCGCCGACGATGACGGGGGGAAGGAACCCGCTCACGACGTCCACTCCCCATTGCTCAGCAGGCGCATGCCGTCGGCGATGAAGGTGCCGCAGGCGCGGAGGCGCTCGCCCTCCTCCGTCCGCACCCAGCAGTCCTGGCAGGCGCCCATCATGCAGAAGCCGGCGCGCGGGGTGTCGGCGAACTCCGTCCGGCGCAGCCGCTCCCCGTTGGTGAGCATGGCGGTCATGACGGTGTCGCCTTCCAGCGCCTCCACCGGGCGCCCGTCGAGGGTGAAGCGGACCACGCGCCGGCCCTGTTCGGCCACACGCTGCAGCAAAGCCATGATGACTGGTCTCCGAGGAGAGAGGTCGGCCGGAGCGGATGCTCAGTGCTGGCCGACCAGGATGCGGTCCAACCCATAGACGCGGTCGAGCAGAAGCACGGCGACCGCGGTGATGCCGATGATCAGCGCCGACACCGCCGCCATCATCGGGTCGATGGATTCGGTGGCGTACATGTACATCCGCACCGGCAGCGTCACCGTGGACGGCGAGGTGATGAAGATGGACATGGTCAGCTCGTCGAAGCTGTTGATGAAGGCGATCAGCCAGCCGCCGGTGACGCCGGGCAGGATCATCGGCAGGGTGACGCGGCGGAACACCGTCGCCTCGCTGGCGCCCAGCGAGAAGGCCGCCTGCTCCACGCTGCGGTCGAAGCCGGAGATTGCGGCGATCAGCAGGCGCATCACATAAGGCGTGACGATGACGATGTGGGCGGCGACCAGCCAGCCGAAGCTGCCCGTGGCGCCGATGACGGCGAACAGCCGCAGCATGGCGACACCCAGCACCAGATGCGGGATGATCAGCGGCGACAGGAACAGCGCGTTGAGGAAGCCGCGGCCGGGAAACTCCCAGCGCGTGATGGCCAGCGAGGCCGGCACCGCCAGCGCCACCGCCAGCGTCGCCGCCAGGAAGGCCAGCCACAGGCTGTTCCAGAAGGACTGAACGAAGTCGGGGTGGTGGAACACCGCCTCGAACCAGCGCAGCGAAAGGCCCTTGGTCGGCAGCGACAGCGTGTTCTCCGGCGTGAAGGCGACGAGGCAGACGATCACCAGCGGCGCCAGCATGAAGATGACGACCAGCGCGTGGAAAAGCAGGGCGACGGGTCCGTTGCGGGTCATGGCATCCTCACCCCAGCCGGCGGCGGTAATGGCCTTCCACCACGCGGTGGTAGGTCAGCATGATGATCAGGTTGGCGGCCAGCAGGATCACGGCGACGGCGGCCCCCATGGGCCAGTTCAGGTCGCTGAGATACTGGTCGTAGACCACGGTCGCGACCATCTTCAGCCGCCGCCCGCCGAGCAGACCGGGAATGGCGAAGGCGCTGGCGCTGAGGCCGAAGACGATCAGGCTTCCCGACAGGATGCCCGGCAGGATCTGCGGCGCCACCACCCGGACGATGGCCGTCCCGCGCGAGGCGCCGAAGGACAGCGCCGCCTGCTCCACCGCGGGATCCAGCTTCTGCAGCGAGGTCCAGACCGGGATGACCATGAAGGGCAGCATGACGTGGACCAGCGCCACGACCACCGTGCCTTCGGTGTAGAGCAGCTTCATCCTGCCGATGCCGAGCGCGATCAGCGCCCCGTTCACCGGCCCTTCCGGCCCCAGCAGCATGCTCCAGCCGAAGGCGCGGACGACGACGGAGACCAGCAGCGGCGCCAGGATCACCAGCAGGAAGACGGAGCGCCAGGGATTGCCCATGCGGCTGAGGATGTAGGCCTCCGGCACGCCGATCACCACGCAGATGGCGGTCGCCAGCGCCGAGATCCGGAAGGTGCGGAAGAAGATCTCCAGGTAATACTCGTCGGTCAGGACCGACAGGTAATGCTCCAGCGTGAAGCCGCCGGTGCGCCCGGTCGCATAGTCGAACTGGTTGAAGGACAGCAGCGCCGTCAGGAACAGCGGCGTCAGCACCAGCGCCACGAACAGCAGCGCCGCCGGCGCCGACAGGAACAGCGGGGCGGAGCGCATGCGGCGCTCCGGCGCCTCGTCGCCGGGGGCAGCGGGAGCGGCCGGCGCGCTATCGGGAAGGGCGGCGCTCATCAGGTCACCTCGAGCGCAACGTCGGGCGCCTCCGCCATGGCGCCGCGATGGACGCGCACCACGGACGGCGTCCATTCCAGCCCCACCGGCGCACCCTGGTCGGCCGGGGCGGAGCCGTCGTTCGGCGTCACCACCATCACCGTGCCGAGCGGCCCGTCTATGTGATAGAGCCACTGGCTGCCCAGGAAGAAGCGGTCGGCGACCCGGCCGGTCAGCAGCCCGTTCGACGGCGCGGTCAGCCGCATCTTCTCCGGCCGGATGCACAGCGTCACCGTCTCGCCCACCGACAGACCCGGCATTTCGACCGGCACGGCGATGCCGGCCAGCGACACCGTGGCGCCGGCATCGGTCGCACTGGCGACCTTGCCAGGCAGCAGGTTGGTCTTGCCGACGAAGCGGGAGATGAACTCCGTCTCCGGATGCTCGTAGATGCGATAGGGCTGGTCGATCTGGGTGATGCGCCCGGCCTCCATCACCACGACGCGGTCGCTGATGGAAAAGGCTTCCGCCTGGTCATGGGTGACCATGACGGTGGTGGTGCCGACCTTGCGCTGGATTTCGCGCAGTTCGAACTGCATCGCCTCGCGCAGCTTAGCGTCCAGGTTGGACAGCGGTTCGTCCAGCAGCAGCACCGGCGGGCGGATGACGAGCGCGCGGGCCAGCGCCACGCGCTGCCGCTGGCCGCCCGACAACTCGCGCGGATAGCGCTTGGCGTAGGGGGAGAGGTGGACCAGCGACAGCGCCTCCTCCACCCGCGGCTTGCGCTCGCCCTTGGGCACGCGCTGCATCTCCAGGCCGAAGCTGACATTGTCGAACACGGTCATGTGCGGGAACAGCGCGTAGCTCTGGAACACGATGCCCAGCCCGCGGCTGTTCGCCTTGGCCCGCGTGATGTCGCGCCCATCCAACCGGATGGTGCCGGCCGACGGTTCGACGAAACCGGCGATCATCTGCAGGGTCGTGGTCTTTCCGCAGCCGGACGGGCCGAGCAGAGAGACGAACTCCCCCTTTTCCACCGACAGCGACACGTCGCCGACCGCGGTCAGCGGCCCGTAACGCTTGGTGATGTTTTTCAATTCGAGGAACGACACGGGGGGAATTCTCCCTCTTGCTGACCGGGCCTCTGACTTTCGGGGCCTCACCTGTATGACCCGATGGTTCAGCCTGACGACCGGTGGCGTCAATCCGCTTTTTCCGTCTACAGAAAAGATTTTGCAAAAGATTCCGTTATGCGGAATAGATGGGGCAGCAAACAACACCGATTTTCACACGGAGCCGGAGCATGAGCGCCGACACCCGCGGCAAGGCGAACGACAGTGCGGGCAGCGACGAGACGGGCGCGAAATCCAGCCTGCAGCGCGGGCTGGCGATCCTGCGCCTGCTGGCCTCGTCGAACGAGACGGGGGCGCGGCTGACCGACATCGCCCGCGCGCTCGACCTCACGCCGCCGACCGTCCACCGCCTGCTGAAGATCCTGGCGGAGGAAGGGATGGTGGAGCCGGACCGGGCAACCAAGCGCTATCGCCTGGGCATCGACCTGTTCGGACTGGCGGCGCAGGCCGGCAATCCCAACAACCTGCGCGACATCTGCCGGCCGATCCTGCTGCGCCTGTCGGCGACCCTGCGCGACACCATCTTCCTGCTGGTGCGCAGCGGCTTCGACGCGGTGTGCCTGGACCGCAGCGAAGGGCCGTTTCCCATCCGCTCCTTCACCGGCGACATCGGCGGCCGGGTGACGTTGGGCGTCGGCCAGGGCAGCCTCGCCATCATGGCCTTCCTGCATGCGGAGGAGCGGGAGGAGGTGATCCGCTTCAACCTGCCGCGCATGCAGGGGGTCGGCATCATCGACGAGGTCTATCTGCGCACGGAAATCGCACGCGTGCGGGATTTGGGCTATGCCAGCCGCTCCACCGGCCTGCTGCCGGGCATGTCCGGCGTGGCCGTTCCGGTGCTGGACCGCGACGGGCACGCGGTGGCGGCGCTCAGCGTCGGCACGATCAGCGAGCGGCTGAACGAGGAACGGCTGCCGGTGGTGGTCGACATCCTGAAACGTGAATCTGCGGCCATCAGCCGCCAGTTGAACCCCTTCGACCCGGTACTGCGCCGTCCGGCCGCGGTGCTGGGCAGCGGTTCGGCATAGGTGCGGGGGCCGGCTCGCGATGAAAGGCGTCAAGAAGGCCGACCTTCCCACCAAGACCTGCCCAGTCTGCAACCGTCCTTTCACCTGGCGGAAAAAATGGGAGCGGGTGTGGGAGCAGGTGAAATACTGCTCCGACCGCTGCCGGGGGGAGGCACGCAAGGGCGAGCGGTCCTGAAGCCTCAGCTGCCGATCGTTTGATGTCGATCAATGGCGGGGTTCCCGTAATCGGCTAGGGTCGGCATGGCTTGGGGAATGCCCCGGCCGGTTGACCTTGCGGCGGACATGACGCGTTCGGGCCACATCCTTGCCGTTCTTCTCTTCGCCTTCGCGCTCCTGTTCGGCGCGGCGGGCGGAGCGATGGCGCATGTGGACATGCAGGCCGGCCCGGCCGACCATCATCATGGCGAAACGCGCGACGGCACCCACAAAGCCGCGCTGACCGTGTCCGCCCCCTGCTGCCCGGCCGCCGAAGCACCGGCGACGGACAGGCTCCCCGCCCCCGCCCGTTGGGCCACTGCTTCCTGGCCGCCGCGCCCGGACTATGCGCCGGACAGGCGCGCCATCGCACCGGAAACACCCCCTCCCAAAGCCAGCCTCTGATCGGCCGCGCGCCGTGCTGTCCATTCCGGCCAGCCGGTCGCGGTTCCCGCCAGCGCTTTCAAACGCGATCAGAGGACTTCCTCCATGCCCGATCCGAGGCATTTCACGACCCGTCGCGGCTTCATCGCCGGACTGGGCTTCGGCGCCGTTTCCCTTTACGGCGCCTGGGCGGCCTATGGCGCCGCTCCCCTCCCCTTCGGCCACACGGCGTCCGCCACACCCGAGCCGGAAACGCGCGGCCATGGCGGGAACAACGGTGGCAGCCATGGCGGCCATGTCGCGGCAGCCACCTCCAAAGCGGACGACTTCCGCCTGGAGCATGAGACCTTCCTGCGGACCTATGCGCAGACGGACGGCAGCGTCGATCCGCACGCCGCGACCCACGGCGACGCGCATTCGCACGGCCACGCACATGGCACCTCCCAGGGCGCCTCCCAGGGCGGCCACGCCGATGCGGGTCATGACGACGGCGGATCGGCCATCGAACCGGTGACCGTTTTCCTGATGGCGCAGAAATTCGTCTACAGCCCCGATCTGCTGCGCCTCAAGGCAGGCCAAGCCTACCGGTTCCGCATGATGGCGGACGACATCACCCATGGCGCCTCGATCCAGCTCGGCAGGGCCAGCCGGATCATCCGGCTGCGGCCGAACATCGTCAGCGAGCAGACGATCACCTTCACCAAGCCGGGCGAGTATCTCGTCTACTGCACCGTCTATTGCGGCCAGGCACATGACGCCATGCAGGGCCGCATCATCGTCGTCTGACGGGGGATCGATCATGGACACCATCCCGCATGACGCCCCGAACATGGTCAAATCCGGCCTGACGGCGCGCCTCCGCACCCTGCCCCGACCCGACAAGGCGTTGCTGAACCTGTTGTTCGGCGCCGCCCTGCTCGCCCTCGTCCTTGGACTTGCCGGCGGTCTGCTCACCGCGCTTGCCCGTGCCGGCGCCTTGACCTTCTTTCCCGACGACGCCTACCGGCTGCTGACCCTGCACGGGGTGTCGGTGTTCTTCTATTGGCTCTACCTGATCCAGGCGGCGCTTCTGCTGGCGCTGGCCGCGGCGGAGAACGGCCGGGGGCTCGCCCTGCGTCCGGCAGCCTGGGCGGGGGCCGCCCTGATGCTGGCCGGCTTCGCGGTCAGCGAGTGGATCTCCTATACCGGCACGCCGCTGCTCTATGACGGCAGCCCGGAACTGGCGGCGGACGATCCACGCTCGGTCGGGTTCTTCGCGCTCGGCTATCTGCTGCTGTCCGCCGGCCTCACGGCGTCCGCCCTCAGCGGCATCGCCACCCTGCTGCAGCCGCGCCGCCGGGGCGAGGCGGAGGAGTTCGGCGCGGTCGGATTCGCCCTGTTCGCCTGGGCCGGCTTCCTGATCGTCAGCGCCATCGCCGCCACCAACGCCTTCCTGCCCGGTCTGCTCTGGTCGCTCGGCGCCGGCCCCTTCCCGACCGACCATGGCACCGAATGGCACATCCTGTTCCACAACCTGCACTATCTGCCGCTGATGGCGACGGTGCTGGTCTGGTACGTGCTGACCCGGCATCTGACCGGCGTCACCTCGATCCACGGCGCCCGCCTGTCGAAGATCGTCTTCGCCGCCTATCTGGTCTTCGTCCCGCCGACCAGCCTCTATCACATGTTCCTGGAGCCCAACCTGTCGGAGGGCGTGCGGGTGGTGGGGTCGCTGCTGTCCCTGTTCGTTTCGGTCCCGACACTGGCGGCCTTCGCCATCATCGTCTCGTCGCTGGAGGCCAGCGCGCGGGCACACGGCGCCACCGGCTTCCTCGGCTGGATGCGTGGCCTGCCCTGGAGCAACCCGGCGATGGCGAACATGGGCTGGGCGGTGGTCAACATGATGGTCGGCCTCACCTTCGCCTTCGTCCTGATCCAGGGCGAACTGGCGCCGATGCTGAGCGACACCTTCTTCGTGCCCGGCTATTTCCATCTCTTCGCCGTCGGCGTGCTGACCCAGACCTTCCTGGCGGCGCTGATGATCATGCTGCCGGCGCTGAACGGCGGCCACCTGTGGCGGCCGATGCTGCTGGCCCGTATGCCCGCCCTGGTGACCGCCGGCCTGCTTGTGTTCGCCGCAGCCGGGATCGCGGCCGGCACAATGGGCGTGCCGCGCCGGGTGTTCGACATCGGCTATGGCGGCATGGCGCCGGCTGCATGGCCGGTCCTGATGGGGCTGGTCGGCATCGGCGCCAGCCTGTTCGCCGCGGCCCTGTCTGTCAGCGTCTATGGCGTCGTCCGCACCCTGCTGTCCGGCCGCAAGCTGTCGGCGATGGAGTTGCCGGCGGTCGACTGGAAGGCCGGGCAAAGCCGCATCGGCGCCGCACCCGCCTGGACCGGCCCGGCGTCCATCGCGGCGCTGGTGGCGGCCATGTACGTCTTCACCATCGCCGCCTTCCAATTGATCCAGTCGCTGCCGATCGCCGCCATCGGCGGCGGCCACGGCCATTGACCGCAGGAGACCCGCCATGAAGAACGACGAAGTCCGGCTGATGCTCGCCATCGTCGCGGTCTGGGCGGCGCTGGCCGCCGTCTATGCCCTCGTCCCCAGCCTTGGCATGCCCGGCTATGTCCGAGTCTGGGGTGGAGGGGCCGTGCTGTTCCTGCTGCTTGCCATCGTGCTGACCCTGGCAGGAAGGGGCCGGAACGCCGGGGAAAGCACGCGAACCTGACCGGATGGCCAGGAAGTATTGCCTGTTTTTCAATCACATGCCGGCATTCTGACCGGCCGGAGGGCCGCCCCCGTCAGACGGGTGGCGGTCCCGGCCGCTGGCATCTCTGTTGCATTTGCATGTATGGCACGCACGCACCCATGGATTCGGGGTAACATTCCCGGGTAGTCATGGGCTTAGGCGTGTCAGCCGCCCTGCTGCCGAAGACGGGCGGTCGACGAAACGCGGCGAACCATACGCGGCCAACGATACTCTGCGACGAAGGGGATTCACGATGTCGGTTCGGGGGATGGGGGATCTGGGCATGAAGGACCTGGGCATGGGTGTAGCGGGAATGACGCGCCGTGCGGTGCTGTGCGGCATCGCCGCGGTCGCCTTCGCGGCGGCGGCCGGCGGCTCCCTGCCGGCGCTTGCGCAAAGCAAGCTGAAGGTCGCCGGCATCTACACCGTTCCGATCGAGCAGCAGTGGGTCAGCCGCATCCATGTCGCGCTGAAGGCCGCCGCCGACCGCGGCGACATCGAGTATGTCTGGGCCGAATCGGTCGCCAACACCGACTATGAGCGCGTGATGCGCCAGTATGCCGAGGCCGGCCAGCAGCTGGTGTTCGGCGAGGTGTTCGGGGTGGAGCGCGCCGCCCGCGCCGTCGCCAAGGACTATCCGAAGACCGCCTTCGTCATGGGCTCCAGCTTCAAGCCGCAGGAGCCGAACTTCTCGGTCTTCGACAACTACATCCAGGAACCCGCCTATCTGTCCGGCATGGTCGCCGGCGGCATGACCAAGTCGAACGTGATCGGCATGGTCGGCGGCTATCCGATTCCCGAGGTCAACCGCCTGATGAACGCCTTCATGGAAGGCGCCAAGGAGGTCAACCCGCAGGTCAAGTTCTCCGTCAGCTTCATCGGCTCCTGGTTCGACCCGCCGAAGGCCAAGGAAGCCGCCTTCGCCATGATCGACCGTGGCGCCGACGTGATGTACGCCGAGCGCTTCGGCGTGTCGGATGCGGCCAAGGAGCGCAAGGTGCTCGCCATCGGCAACGTCATCGACACCCAGCCGCAATATCCGGACACCGTCGTCGCCAGCGCCCTGTGGCACATGGAGCCGTCGGTGGAGCGCGCCATCGCCGCGGTGAAGGCCGGCAGCTACAAGGCCGAGGATTACGGCCCCTACAGCATGATGGCGCACAAGGGCTCCAGCTTGGCGCCGCTCGGCACCTTCGAAGCGAAGGTCCCCGACGCCATCAAGGCGAAGGTCAAGGAGCGCGAGCAGCAGATCCGCGACGGCAAGTTCACCGTGAAGGTCAACGACGCCGAGCCGAAGTCGACGATGTGACGCCCGGCGCATTCCCGATGTCATCACCCGAGTTGTCATCACCCGTGAAAGGCGGGCCGGAGGTCGTCCTCCGGCTCGCCGGCATTTCGAAACGGTTCGGCCCGCTGCTCGCCAACGACGACATCTCGCTGACGCTCCGCGCCGGCGAGGTGCTGGCCCTGCTTGGCGAGAACGGCGCCGGCAAGACCACCCTGATGAACATCCTCTTCGGCCATTACATCGCCGACGAGGGCAGCATCGAGGCGTTCGGCCGTCCCCTGCCGGCGGGCTCGCCCCGTGCGGCGCTGGAGGCCGGCATCGGCATGGTCCACCAGCATTTCACCCTGGCGGACAATCTGTCGGTGCTGGACAACATCGCGGTGGGGACCGAATCGCTGTGGCGCTGGCGTTCCGACCGGGGCGCCGCCCGCCGCCGGCTGCTCGACCTTTCCCAGCGCTTCGGGCTGGAGGTGCGGCCGGATGCGCTGGTCGGCGACCTGTCGGTCGGCGAGCGGCAGCGGGCGGAGATCCTGAAGGCGCTCTACCGCGACGCCCGCATCCTGATCCTGGACGAGCCGACCGCGGTGTTGACGCCGCAGGAATCGGCCGGGCTGTTCGAGACCCTGCGCAAGCTGACCGCCGACGGGCTCGCCGTCGTCTTCATCAGCCACAAGATGAACGAGGTCTTCGCCGCCAGCGACACCGTCGCCGTACTGCGCGCCGGAAAGCTGGTCGCCACCCACGCCACCGCCTCCACCGACCGCGCCAAGCTGGCCGAGCTGATGGTCGGCCGCAGCGTCAAGCCGCCGGCCCCCACCCCGCTCAGCCCCGGCGAGCCGGTGCTGGAACTGGCGGGCGTCACCGTCGCCTCGGACCACGGCCGTCCGCTGCTGGACGGGGTGGACCTGACGGTGCGGCGCCATCAGGTGGTCGGGATCGCCGGCGTGTCGGGCAATGGACAGACCGCGCTGGCGGAACTGGTCAGCGGCCTGATCCGCCCCGGCTCCGGCCGTCTGTCGCTGAAAGGCAGCGTGGTCGAGCATGCCAACCCGGCCGACATGGTCCGGCGCGGCGTCGCCCGCATTCCGGAGGACCGGCACAGCGCCGGTCTGGTCGGCGCCATGGCGGTGTGGGAGAATCTGATCGCCGAGCGCTACCACGATGCCGCCTTCTCCCGCTTCGGCGTGCTGCGGCGGGGTGCGGCGCGGAGCTACGCCCGCGAGGTGATCGAAGAGTTCGACGTCCGCTGCCCCGGCCCCGATGCCCGCACGCAGCTGCTGTCGGGCGGCAACATGCAGAAGCTGATCCTGGGCCGCACGCTGGCCCATGGGCCGGACCTGATCCTGGCGAGCCAGCCGACGCGCGGGCTCGACATCGGCGCGGTGTCCTATGTCCACAGCCGGCTGCTCGACGCCCGCGCCGCCGGAGCCGGCGTCCTGCTGATCTCCGAGGATCTGGACGAGATCCTGGCGCTGGCCGATTGCGTCACTGTCGCCTATCACGGGCGCCTCACCCCGCTTCTGCCGCATGACCGGGTGTCGGTCAGCCAGCTCGGCCTGCTGATGGCCGGGCATTGGGACGTTTTGCGCGATATTCTGCCGGAGACCCAATTGGAGCATGGCGATGCGGCTTGAACCGCGCACCGATACCCCGCTCGCCCTGCGGCTGCTGGCGCCGGTGGGCGCCGTGGTCGCGGCGCTGGCGCTCTGCGCCCTGCTGGTCGCCTGGACCGGCGCGCCGGTTCTCCGTGCCTACGGCCTGCTGTTCGAGGGCGCCGTAGGCTCCCGCTTCGCCCTGACGGAGACGCTGACCCGCGCCACCCCGCTGATCCTGACCGGCCTTGCCGCCGCCGTCGCCTTCCGCGCCAAGCTGTGGAACATCGGGGCGGAGGGGCAGCTCTACATGGGCGCGCTCGCCGCCGTGGTGGTGGGCGGCGGCATGCTCGACCTGCCGGCCTGGGCGCTGATCCCGGTGGTGATGATCGCCGGCATGGCGGCGGGCGGCGTCACCCTGCTCGGTCCCGCCGTGCTGAAGGTCCGCTTCGGCGTCGACGAGGTGGTGACGACCCTGCTGCTGAACTTCGTCGTCCTGCTGCTGGTGTCGATGCTGCTGGAAGGGGCCTTGAAGGACCCGATGGGCATGGGCTGGCCGCAGTCGGCCCCCGTCGCCGAGGCGGCGGAACTTCCCAAGCTGGTGGAACGCACCCGCCTGCATGCCGGGCTCGCCATCGCGCTCGGCCTGTCGGTGCTTCTGTGGCTGGTCGATACCCGGACCATCTGGGGCTACGAGAACCGCGCGGTCGGCGCCAACCCGCGCGCCGCCGCCTTCGCCGGCATGCCGGTGACGCGGGTGATGCTGCGCACCGCCCTGCTGTCCGGCGGTCTCGCCGGGCTGGCCGGAGCGGCGGAGGTCTGCGGCCTGAAAGGCTATCTGACGCTCGACCTGTCGCCGGGCTTCGGCTACAGCGGCATCGTCGTCGCCATGCTGGCGCAGCTGCACCCCATCGGCGTGGTGGGTGCGGCGCTGTTCATCGCCGGCATCTTCGTCGGCGCCGACGCCATGAGCCGCGCCATGCCGGTTCCCAACTACATCGCCGACGTCCTGGTCGCCGCCAGCCTCCTGTGCATGCTGGTCGCCGGACTGCTGGCGCGCTACCGGCTGCGGCGGGGGTAAGGGGTCATGGATTTCCTGTCGATCATCCTCGACATCCTGCTGTCGGCCGCCTTCTGGACCGCAGTGCTGCGCATCGCCACCCCCTATGTGCTGGGCACGCTGGGCGAGCTGCTGTGCGAACGGGCCGGCGTGCTGAATCTCGGCATCGAAGGCATCATGACGCTGGGCGCCATGGCCGGCTGGATGGCGGTCTACCAGGGGGCCGATCTGTGGACCGGCGTGCTGGTGGCCGCAGCCTGCGGCGCGATGCTCGGCCTGCTGCACGCGGCGCTGACCGTGCCGCTCGGCCTGTCGCAGCATGTGACGGGCATCGGCGTCACCCTGCTGGGCACCAGTCTGTCCTATTTCGTCTACCGGCTCGTCCTGCCGCAGGCCAGCACCCCACCGACCATCGAGCCGTTCCAGCCGCTGGCCCTGCCCGGCGCCCTGGCCCAGACGCCGCTGACCTACCTCGCCTTCCTGCTGGTCGCGGTGGTTGCCTATGTGCTGTACCGCACGCCGGTCGGGCTGGCGGTGCGGATGGTCGGCGAAAATCCGGCTGCGGCCGAGGCGCAGGGGCTGAACGTCACCGCCATCCGCATCGGCGCGGTGATGGCGGGCAGCGCGCTGATGGCGCTGGCCGGCGCCTTCCTGACGCTGTCCGCCTTCAACGCCTTCTTCTTCAACATGGTCAACGGGCGGGGCTGGATCTGCATCGCCCTGGTGGTCTTCGCCTCCTGGCGGCCGGGCAAGGCGATGCTGGGCGCCCTGCTGTTCGCGGTGTTCGACGCGCTGCAGCTGCGGCTCCAGCAGGCGAGCGGCGGCGTCCTTCCCTACCAGCTGTTCCTGATGATGCCCTATCTGTTGAGCATCCTGGCGCTGGTGCTGGTGGCCCGCCGGGCCTCCTACCCGCGCGCCCTGATGATCCCGTACCGCAAAGGAGAACGCTGATGTTCGACCTGATCCTGCGCCGCGCCACCCTGCCGGATGGCCGCAGCGGCATCGACATCGGCATCCGGGGTGGCCGCATCGCCGCCGTCGAAGCCGGCTTGGCCGGCGAGGCTGCCTCGGAGATCGACGCCACCGGCCGGCTGGTCACCCCGCCCTTCGTTGATTCCCATTTCCACATGGACAGCACGCTCAGCTACGGCCTGCCGCGCGTGAACCAGAGCGGCACCCTGCTGGAGGGCATCGCGCTGTGGGGCGAGCTGAAGCCGCAGCTGGTGCAGGACGCCATCGTCGAGCGGGCACTCGCTTACTGCGACTGGGCGGTCGGGCGCGGCCTGCTGGCGGTGCGCAGCCATGTCGACGTCTGCGATCCGCGGCTGCTGGCAGTGGAAGCCCTGCTGGACGTGAAGAAGCGGGTCGCGCCGTACCTCGACCTGCAGCTGGTCGCCTTCCCTCAGGACGGCGTCCTGCGCTCAGCCGGCACGGAGGAGCTGCTGCTGCGGGCGCTGGACATGGGCGTCGACGTGGTCGGCGGCATCCCGCATTTCGAGCGCACCATGGCCGACGGCGCCGCCTCGGTCCGGCTGCTCTGCGAAATCGCGGCGGAGCGCGGGCTGCTGGTCGACATGCATTGCGACGAGACCGACGACCCGCTGTCCCGCCATGTCGAGACCTTGGCCTACGAGACGCAGCGGCTGGGGCTGCATGGGCGGGTGACGGGGTCGCACCTGACCTCCATGCATTCCATGGACAACTACTATGTCTCCAAGCTGATCCCGCTGATGGCCGAGGCTCGGCTGGGGGTGATCGCCAACCCCCTGATCAACATCAGCCTCCAGGGCCGTCACGACACCTATCCCAAGCGCCGCGGCATGACCCGCGTGCCGGAGCTGATGGCCGCCGGCCTGACCGTCGCCTTCGGCCACGACTGCGTGATGGACCCCTGGTATCCGCTTGGCTCCGGCGACATGCTGGAGGTGGCGCATATGGGCCTGCATGTCGCCCAGATGACCGGCCAGGACGGCATCAAGGCCGCCTTCGACGCGGTGACGGTCAACCCTGCCCGCCTGCTGCATCTGGACGGCTACGGGCTGGAACCGGGCTGCAACGCCGACCTCGTGGTGCTCCAAGCCAGCGGCCCGGTGGAGGCGATCCGCACCCGCGCCGCCCGCCTGTTCGTCCTGCGCCGCGGCCGGATCGTCAGCCGCTGCGAACCGGTGCAGGCGAAGCTCGACCTGCCGGGACGGCCGGAAACGGTCGATTTCCTGCTGAACCGGGGGTAGGGCTAGCAGGGACTTGCAATGATGATCGGCTTCACTGCCCATGCCCGTTTGACGATCCAGGAGCGCGGATTGGCTCTGGAATGGGTCGAACGTGCCATCCTGGATGCTGACCGGATCGAGACCGATCCCAGCGGACCGGAGGTGTGCCGCTCCTTCAAACGCATTCCAGAGGCAGGTGATCGCATCATCCGGGTTGTCCATCGCCGGGACGGTGCGGATATACTGGTCATCACGGCCTTTCTCGACCGGGGAGCCAAGCTATGAACTCGCGATATGATCCCGAAGCCGACGCGCTGTTCGTGCGCTTTTCGGAGGGCACCATCATCGACTCTCAGGAAGTCGCCCCTGGAATCATCCTGGATTTTGATGACCAGAATCGGATCGTCGCTCTCGAAGTGCTCAACGCGAAAGAGAAGATGGCTGCTGGCGCAATTCCAATCGCCGCAGAGTGAGCACCCAGCAAAAAGCCCACCGGAACGGTCGTTTCGGTGGGCTTTTCTGTTGGGAAGCCCTCACGCCTTCAAAAAGTCCCGCAACGCTTCGGCCACCGTGTGCATTTCCTGCTCGGTGCCGATGGTGACGCGCAGGCAGCTCGGCAGGCCGTAGGAGGGCATCTGGCGGACCAGGATGCCACGGGCCTTCAGGAACTGGCGGGCGGCCTCGGCGTCGTCCTTGCCGGCGGGCTGGCCCTTGAAATCGACCAGAACGAAGTTGGTCACACTGGGGTGAACCGTCAAGCCAAGCTCCCGCACGGTGGCGGAGAACCACTCGCGCCACTGCTCATTGTGGCGGCGGGAGCGGTCGAGGAACTCGGCATCCTCCACCGCGGCGATGCCGGCGACATGGGCGGCATTCGACACGTTGAAGGGGCCGCGCACCCGGTTCAGCACGTCGACGATCCCGGCCGGGCCATAGCACCAGCCGATGCGCAGCGAGCCCAGCGCGAAGATCTTCGAGAAGGTGCGGGTCATCACCACGTTGGGGAACTTCTCCACCAGCTCCTCGCCGGCGGTGTAGTCGTCCTTGTTCATGTATTCGGCATAGGCCGCGTCGATGACCAGGATGACGTCCGGCGGCAGGCCGGCATGCAGCCGCGCCACCTCCGACGCCGGCAGGTAGGTGCCGGTCGGGTTGTTCGGGTTGGCGAGGAAGACCAGACGGGTGCGCGGGGTGACGCGGGCCAGCAGGCTGTCGACGCTGGCGGTCAGCCCGTCCTCCGGCGCCGTCACCGGGGTGGCGCCGACCGACTTTGCTCCGATCGGGTACATCAGGAAGCCGTGCTGCGAATACAGCACCTCGTCGCCCGGCCCGGCATAGGAGCGGATCAGCAGGCTGATGATCTCGTCCGACCCGGCGCCGCAGACGATGCGGTCGGCATCCAGGTTGAAGCGCTTGGCGATGGCGCCGCGCAGCGCCGCCGAGGCGCCGTCCGGGTAGCGGTGCAGGGTCCCAGCCGCCGCCGAATAGGCTTCCATCGCCTTCGGGCTCGGCCCCAGCGCGCCTTCGTTGGAGGCAAGGCGGATATGACCCTGATGCTCGCCGCCGACATAGGCGGCGATGTCGAGAATCCCCGGACGCGGCTGCGGGCCGTTCGGCTGGGTCATGGTCTGCTTACCTTCCGACAGATTGGATTGGCGATTTTGGAACGTTTGGAACGGTTTGGAACAGTCCTGGCGCCGATGTTCAGTTTCAGGACATGCCGATGCAGCATAAGGCAGGAGCCGGCCCACCGGCTCGCCCCAATCGCGCACATCAGCCCAGAGCGAGCGGCACGGCATAGCCGCCGACGACGTTGACCCGCACCGGGATGTCGCCCGACCGTTCCAGCAGCATGGCAAGCCGGGGGTCGGCCTGCCCGACGAAGTCGGCGACCTCGACCAGATGGACGGACGGCCCGCCGCCGCTCATCCCGATGGCGTGGCCGGCCGGATGCCAGGTGCAGAAGCTGACCGGCGGCAGGCCGCAGGCCTCCAGCATGTCCTTCAGCCTGCCGCGGCTGAGGTCGCCGCCGATCTCGATGCTCAGCAGCGTGCGGTCGTCGCCGGTCGGCTCGTGCGGGACGGCGGCGATGGCGAGCGCGTCGCGGTTCTCGCCGCGGGCGTTGCCGCGCCCGCCGAAGGGTAGCCGCGCCACCACCTGCGGCCGGCCGGCGTCGGCCGACACCAGGAAGCGCCACCAGGGATCCGAATCGTCGTCGGCCGGATAGGGCACCACGGCGACGGTGGCCGTCCCCTCAGACACCGCACGCAGGGCGGCGGCCGGGGTGTTGACGGCGGTCATCGGCACGAATCCGCCGAAATGGTCGCGCGCCACGTCCCAAAAGCCGCGGCGGTCCTCCGGCGCATAGACGGCGACGGCGAAGGGGCCCTGCATGCGGGTGAAGGCGGTGATCATCTCCCGCCAGATGCGCACCACGACCTGGGCGGGGAAGGTTCCGGCATGGCGGGCAATCAGGCGCCGCAGGATCGTCGCCTCCCGTGCCGGGCGCAGAATGATCGGCTGCGTGCCGTTTTCCGCCGCGCCATTGCCCTTCGCGGCCCCGATGCGTTCCACCACGGCGGCGCGGCGCATCAGCAGGTCATGGATCGCGTCGTCGATCTGGTCGATCTCGCGGCGCAAATCGTCGAGCGGGGTCCGGGCGGGGGCCATGGGTCAAGAAACCATCGAAAGCAAAGCCGGTTAGTAGTAGTCCGCATGCGCCGCGAAATCAAAGAAAACATTGACACTCTTGAGCCCGGCTTCGTAGCTATACCCTCCCGTTCCGCCAAAGCTCACCGACGGTTTCCGCCAAGGCGCCGCAAGGCTTGCAAGAGGCCGGATTTCCGAAGGCAAGACCCGCTCTTAAGGCACGAAACGATATGTCCGCGCCCCCCACCGCGCAGCAGCCGCCCCTGGTCACCCCCGAGGTCGCCGACAGCCCGGCCCCCAATGACCAAGTCTTGCCGGGCAAGCGCGTGCGTCTGGCGGTCGACCGGCCGATGCGGCTGGACAGCGGGGTGGAGATCGGCGGCTTCCAGATCGCCTACCAGACCTACGGCACGCTGAACGCCGACAAATCCAACGCGATCTTCATCTGCCACGCCCTGACCGGCGACCATTTCGTGGTGGAGAAGCATCCCGTCACCGGCAAGCCCGGCTGGTGGGAAATGCTGGTCGGCCCCGGCAAGCCGGTGGACACCGACCGCTATTTCGTCATCTGTTCCAACGTGCTGGGCGGCTGCCTGGGCAGCACCGGGCCGAAGGACATCGATCCCGCCACCGGCCAGCCCTATGGCCTGTCCTTCCCGGTGGTGACCATCGGCGACATGGTGCGGGCGCAGAAGTTGCTGGTCGAGCATCTGGGCATCGAGAAGCTGTTCTGCGTCATCGGCGGCTCGATGGGCGGCATGCAGGTGCTGCAATGGGCGGTGGCCTATCCCGAATCGGTGTTCGCCGCGGTGCCCATCGCCACCGCCGCCCGCCATTCGGCGCAGAACATCGCCTTCCACGAGGTCGGGCGCCAGGCGATCATGGCCGATCCGAACTGGCGCGGCGGCAACTACCTGCTGGAGGGCACCAAGCCGGAGGCCGGCCTGGCCGTCGCCCGCATGGCCGCCCACATCACCTACCTCTCGGAAGCGGCATTGCACCGCAAGTTCGGCCGCAACCTGCAGGACCGCAAGGCGGTCACCTACGGCTTCGACGCCGATTTCCAGGTGGAAAGCTACCTGCGCTACCAGGGCGCGGCCTTCGTCGAGCGGTTCGACGCCAACTCCTACCTCTATATCACGCGGGCGATGGATTACTTCGACCTCGCCGCCGATGCGGGGGGCACGCTGGCCAACGCCTTCCGGCCGGGGGGCAGGACGACGCCGGTGCGCTTCTGCCTTGCCAGCTTCTCCAGCGACTGGCTGTTCCCGACCTCGGAATCGCGGGCCATCGTGCATGCGCTGAACGCCGTCGCAGCGAATGTCAGCTTCGTGGAGATCGAGACGGACAAGGGCCACGACGCCTTCCTGCTGGACGAGCCGGAGTTCCATCAGGTCATCCACGGCTTCCTGGAGGGCTGCGCCGAGCATCGCGGCCTGTCCGCCCGCCGCCGCGCGCGCTGATTGGGACAGAACGACCGACCATGGTGGACATTCGCGACGACCTGAAGCTGATCGCCGAGATGGTGGAGCCGAACAGCCGCGTGCTGGACGTCGGCTGCGGCGACGGCGCCCTGCTGGATTATCTGTCCCACGCCAAGAACGTCGACGGGCGCGGCATCGAACTGAGCATGGACGGCGTGCGGCAATGCGTGGCGCATGGCCTGTCGGTGATCCAGGGCGATGCCGAGACCGACCTGAAGGACTATCCCGCCGACGCCTTCGACTACGTCATCCTGGGCCAGACGCTGCAGGCGATGCGGCAGCCGCGTGACGTGCTGCAGATGATGTGCCGCATCGGCCGCCGCGCCATCGTGTCGGTCCCCAATTTCGGCTATTGGCGGGTGCGGCTGCAGCTTCTGCTGACCGGGCGCATGCCGGTTACGGAAAAGCTGGGCTACCAGTGGTGGGAAACGCCCAACATCCATTTCTGCACGCTGCGCGACTTCGTCGTGCTGACGGAGGAGATGGGCATCACCATCGAACAGACCCGCATCCTCGACCATGCCGGCCGGGTCACCAGCCAAGCCCATTCCGGTTTCGCCAACCTGTTGGGCGAGCAGGGTGTCTTCCTGCTGAAGCGCAACGGCGGGTGAGTTTTTCGGCATGCGGGCGGGAACCTTCCGTCCGCCTGCATGTTCTTGATACGTTCCTTTTTGATGAGGTACGGATCATGACCGCCAAGCATTCGACCGATCAGCATTCGACCGATCCCCGCGACCAATCGCACGAGAATCCCAAAACCGGCGCCGACACCTCCAACCGGGACAAGAACCCCGACGACTGGACCACCGGCGACGAACCAATGACCGGCGCCCAGGCCTCCTACCTGAAGACGCTGAGCGAAGAGGCAGGCGAGTACTTCGACGACGCCCTCACCAAGGCGGAGGCGTCCAAGCGGATTGATGCGCTTCAGGACAAGACCGGGCGGGGGAAGTGATACCGGATTCACGCCTCTCGTGCCGCAGGAGAGTCCCCTCTCCCCCCCGCTCACACGCAAACGAAGTTTGCGCTGACGCGACAGGCGGACCAGAGGTCCGCCGAAAGCGGGGAGAGGGTTAGGGTGAGGGGGACGCGCGGCGAGGATCTTCAAGAATCGCTTATTCTCCCCGCTCCCCACCAGATCCACGCAATGCATCCCCCTCACCCCGCCCCTCTCCCCGGGGGAGAGGGGGATATGCGCCCCCCGGCAACCCATCGGCATGTTGGGCTGTTAACCAAGGCGATACCGAATCCGAATGGAAGGGTCGCCCTCATGCTCCGCCCTGTCTTGCTTCTGCCCGCTGCACTGCTGCTGATGTCCGGCACCGCTCTGGCCCAGACCACGCCGGCGCCGGATACAGCCATCGCCCCGCCGCTGATGACCGCGCCCCGGCCCGACGACCAGCCGACCACCGGGCCGGTCGCCTCCCCGCCGGGCGTCAGCGGCGAGGCCCCCTCACAGGAAATGCAGAATCCTGCGCCGCCGGTCGCCGCTTCGCCGGCGGGCTCGCCGCCGGTGGCCGCCCTGCCCTCCGCCGCCCTCAACCCCGATCAGGCACGGTCGATGGTGGGGACGGAGCTGCGCACGCGCGATGGCCAGCCCGGCGGCCGCATCCTCGACTTCACCCTGAGCCAGCCGGGCGACCGGATCGACCGCATCGTCGTGGCTCCGAACGATGTTCTGGGGCTGGGCGACAAGCTGGTCGCGGTGCCGGCCGGCGCCCTGACCAACGGCCCGGACGGGCCGGTTCTGGACATGGAACAGGCCGACATCGGCAAGGCACCGACCTTCGCCTATGGCAGCCAGCCGACGGTGACCCGCCCCGACGGACAGTAAGACACGTCGCCCGGTGGAGGCTCAGGCGGCCGGGCGGCGGCGGAAGAGGCCGGTCAGGCAGGCGACCGCGCACAGCCCGGCGCCCAGCCACAGCACCGTAACGCTGCCGTCCGCCTTGCCCACCGCACTGAAGACCAGCCCGACCGTCGCGGCACCCAACGTTTGGCCCAACAGCCGGCCGGTCGCCTGGATGCCGCTGGCGCCGCCGCTGCGCTCCTTCGGCGCGCTGCTGACCAGCACCTTGTTGTTCGGGGTCTGGAACAGGCCGAAACCGAAGCCGGCCAGCGCCATGCGCCACACAACGTCCAGCGTCGCCGGGTCGGGCGGCAGCAGCGCCATCAGCGCCAAGCCGGTGGCGAACAGCGCCAAGCCCGCTGCGGCAAGCCGCGTCGGCTCGTAACGGTCGGCCAACCGACCGGAGATCGGTGCCACCAGCGCCACCATCAGCGGCCAGGGCGTCATCAGCAGCCCGGATTCGGCCAAAGACCGGTGCAGCACGTCCTCGAAAAAGAAGGGCATCGCCACAAAAACGATGTTCTGCGAGGCGAAGGAGCAGACCGACGTCACCACGGTCAGGGCGAAGACCGGACGGCGCAGCAGGTCCACCGGCAGCAGCGGCGCCGACTGCGACAGCTCCCGCCGCACCAGCGTCACGCCCAGAACCACCGCACCGGCCAGCTCCGCCGCGACCAGCCAGCCGGGCTGACTGCCGTCCACCCCCTTGAAGCCGATGATCAGCAGGCCGAGCATGCCGGCGTTCAACAGGGCGCTCACCCAGTCGAAGCGGTGGCCGGCGGGGGTGGAGACCGGCATCGCCCGCGCCGCCACCGCCAGCGCCGCCAGCCCCAGCGGCACGTTGACGGCGAACAGCCAGGGCCAGGAGGCGACCGACAGGATCAGCGCCGCCAAACTCGGCCCCGCGGCGGAGGATACGGCGACGATCATCGCGTTGTAGCCGACCCCGCGCCCGAGATGGGTGGACGGGTAAATGTGACGGACCAGCGCCAGATTGACGCTCATGATCCCGGCGCCGCCGATGCCCTGCACGACGCGCGCGGCGGTCAGCAGCGGCAGGCTGGGCGACAGCGCACAAGCCAGCGAGGCCACGGTGAAGACCGCAAGTCCGCCCCAATAGACCTTGCGATAGCCGATGATGTCGCCCAGCGACGCCAGCGGGAACAGCGAGACGGTGACCGCCAGCTGATAGGCGTTGACCACCCAGATTGCGCCCGCGGCATCCACCCCGAACTCGCGCTGGATCGTCGGCAGGGCGATGTTGGCGACCACCCCGTCCAGCACCGCCATGATCAGCGCGACGGTCATCGCCGCCATCGCCCAGTAGCGTTGCGGGACCGGCAGACCGTCGGCAATGGCCGGCGGTTTCGGAATGGCGGACGGGGCGGCGGAGACGGTCGGCATGGGGGGACTGGACATGGCCGTCAGCATAGAGGCCGACTCCCATTGCGCGGTCGCAGCAATTTCGCATGAAAGCATTGCGGAAGCCGAGCGCGGGGGTGGGACTATGTCAGACCGGAACCCCTCTCCCGCCCTCCTGTTGGAATGGAACGCGAGCCAACCTTAAGGAGCGCCACCATGACAAAACACATCCCGCCCGTCCCGCCCGAGGGCCGCAGCGACAAGGGTCCCGGCGAGCCGGCGACCAGCGCCTCGCCCGACGACGGTGCCAGCAACCGCGGCGCCCCCAACACCAAGGAACAGGGCCAGCCCGGCAACACCCGGCAGAACACCACCCATCAAGGCTACCAGCAGGATCGGTGAGGCATGACCAAGCGCCATGACGCGACCGACCGCCACCAAGGCGGTCCCGGCAGCAGCCAGCAGAACGCCGACAAGCCGGCGGCGACGCAGGAAAAGCACCCGCATCCGGGTGAACCCACCAACGGCCGTCAGTCCGGCAGCTCCAGCGGCGGCGGCGAACGCGACCTCCACCACACGCATGATCCGAAGACGAAGCGGTAGGATACGGGTGTGAAGCCCTCTCCCGCCTAGAGATTCAACCCTGTCACCTCCGGAATTTCCCCCTCTCCCCCCCGGGGAGAGGGTCGGGGTGAGGGGGATGCATTGCGTGGATCTGGTGGGGAGCGGGGAGAATAAGCGATTCTTGAAGATCCTCGCAACGCATCCCCCTCACCCTAACCCTCTCCCCGGGGGGGGAGAGGGGATGGTCGGGGGGTTAGAGTTCTCACGACGACAAGTCCTTCAAAATCGGGCATTCCGGCCGTTCGTCGCCGTGGCAGGCGTCGGCAAGTTCATGCAGCGTGTCGCGCATCGCCTGCAGCTCGGCGATCTTCGCCTCCAACTCGTCGATGTGCTGGAGCGCGATCCGCTTGACCTCCGAACTGCAGCGAGTGCGGTCCTGCCAGAGCCCGACCAGCTTCTGGATGCGCTCGATTCCGAAACCCAGCGTCCGCGCCCGCTTGACGAAGCGCAGCACATTCACGTCCGTGCCGCTGTAGACACGGTAGCCCGACGCCGTCCGCCCGGCCTCCGGGATCAGTCCGATGGACTCGTAATAGCGGATCAGCTTGGCGTTCACGCCGGACGCCTTGGCGGCGTCGCCGATCGTCATGCCGTCCTTCATCGCACATCCTCCCGCTTCGGCGGTGCCCAGCCGCGCAGGGTCAGGGCGTTCACCACCACGCTGACCGAACTGAGCGCCATCGCCGCCCCCGCCAGCACCGGGCTGAGGTTGCCCGACGCCGCCAGCGGGATGCCGATCACGTTGTAGGCGAAGGCCCAGAACAGGCCCTGCCGGATCTTCGAATAGGTCCGCCGCGAGACGTCGATCGCTCCCGCCACCAGCCGCGGATCGCCACGCATCAGCGTGACGCCGGCGCTGTGCATCGCCACGTCGGTGCCGGTCGCCATGGCGATGCCGACATCGGCCGCCGCCAGGGCGGGCGCATCGTTGATGCCATCGCCGACCATGCCGACGCTCTTCCCCTCCCCCTTCAGCGTCGCGATCACGGCGGCCTTGTCGCCGGGCAGCACCTCGGCGAACACGCGCTCGATGCCCAAGGCCGCAGCGACGGAGCGGGCGGCACCCCAGCCGTCGCCCGTCACCATCACCGGCTCGACTCCCTGCGCCTTCAGCGCGGCGACGGCGGTGACCGCACTCTCCTTCACCGTATCGCCGAAGGCGACGAGGCCGAGCAGGCGCGGCGCATCGCCGACCTCCATCACCCCCTCGATCAGCCAGGACAGGGTGCGGCCGCTTGCCGCCAGCGCCTCCGCCCGGGCGGCGAGAGCGCCCGGCTGCAGGCCGGCCTCCTCCACCGCGCGGGCGTTGCCGAGCTGCAGCCGCCGTCCCGCCACCATGCCGGCGACGCCGCGGCCGGGCAGCGCGCGGAAGTCGGTCACCGGCTCCGCCGCCAGCCCCGCTGCCGCGGCCCGCTCCCGCAGCGCGTGGGCGAGCGGATGCTCGCTGCCGGCCTGGAGCCCGGCGGCGAGGCGCAGCAGGGTCGCGCCGTCTACACCATCGGCCGGGATCAGGTCGGTGACCTGCGGCTTGCCCTCCGTCAGGGTGCCGGTCTTGTCGAAGGCGATGGCGGTCAGGGCATGGGCGCGCTCCAGCGCCTCGGCGTCCTTGATCAAGATACCGTGTCGGGCGGCGACGCCGGTGCCGACCATGATCGCGGTCGGAGTCGCCAGACCCAGCGCGCAGGGGCAAGCGATGACCAGCACCGACACCGCGGTGACGATGGCGGCCTCCAGATCGCCGCCGACGATCCACCAGCCGGCGAGCGTCAACGCCGCCACCACCAGCACCGCCGGGACGAACACCGCGCTGACCCGGTCGACCAGCCGCTGGATCGGCGCCTTCGATGCCTGGGCGCCCTCGACCATGCGGACGATCTGCGCCAGCATGGTTTCGGTGCCGACCGCCGTGGTCTCCACCACCAGCAGCCCGTCACCGTTGATCGAACCGCCGGTGACGCGGGCACCCGGCTCCTTGTCGACCGGCAGGCTCTCGCCGGTCAGCATCGATTCGTCGACGCCGCCGCTGCCCTCGACCACCCGACCATCGACCGGCACCCGCTCGCCGGGGCGGACCACCACATGGTCGCCGACGCGCACGCGCTCCACCGGCACTTCGGTCTCCACGCCGTCGCGGCGCAGCCGGGCAGTGGCCGGGCGCAAATCCATCAGGGCGCGGATCGCCGCCGCGGTCTGCCCCTTCGCCCGCGCTTCCAGCCATTTGCCGAGCAACACGAAGGCGATGAGGACGGAGGAGGCTTCGAAATACAGGTGCGGCTCGTGCCCAGCCCCATGACCTGTGGGCGCCGTCAGCATCAGGTAGAGGCTGAGCCCCCAGGCCGCGGAGGTGCCGAGCGCCACCAGCAGATCCATGTTGCCGGCGCCCGCCCGCACCGCATTCCAGCCGGCACGGTAGAAGCGCGCGCCCAGCCAGAACTGCACGATGCTGGCGAGGATCAACTGCACCCAGCCCGGCAGCATCCAGTCCGCCCCGAACAGGTCGCCGACCATGCCGGCCAGCAGGGGCAGCGACAGGGCGGCGGCGATCAGCACATGGCGCAGGTCGCGCCGGCCACGGTCGGCCCGCGCCTCCTCCTCCGCGGTGCCGCCGTCCTCGACGACCGGAGCGGCGCCGAAGCCGACCTTTTCCACCGCGGCGACCAGATCGGCGCCGTCGAGGCTGCCGGCGAAGGCGACGACATGGGCGCGCTCGGTCGCGAGGTTGACCGCGGCGGACTCCACGCCCGGCAGCCGGTTCAATGCCTTCTCCACCCGGCCGGCGCAGGAGGCGCAAGTCATGCCGGTGACCGACAGGTCGAACTCCCGCCGCTCCGCCTGGAAGCCGGCGGCCTCGACCGCCTCGGCCGCGGCCTTGGCGTCGGGCGGGCCGGCGAAGGTCAGCCGCGCGCGCTCCGTCGCCAGATTGACCGAGACGGCGGTGACGCCCGGCACGCGGCCCAGCGCCTTCTCCACCCGGCGGACGCAGGACGCGCAGGTCATGCCCGACACGCCGAGGTCGAGGTCGGTCGGGGGTGCGGCAGCGGTCGTCGCGCTGCTGCTGTGCTGGGTCGTGGTCATGCCGGTTCTCCTTCGATTCCGCTCGGCATGGAGTGATATGGGGCTTCCAACGATTGGAAGGTCAAGGGGCTGATCGACGCAGTGTCGCCGTTTCATGAACAAAAGGCCGGACGGGGCGTTCGTGTCCTGACCGCAAGCCACCCGACACCAGCGAGAAGGGACCAGCCCCTTGACCCGCCTGACCATCGCCGAGGCGCAGAGCCGCGTTTCCCGCATGCTGACCCATGACGTGGTCGAGGATCTGCGCGCCGTGGAGTACGAGACGCCCCCGCTGGCCGACGCCCCGTCCGCCACGCCGCTGACCGAGCTGCGGCGGGCGGAGGTCACCTTCAGCCACGCCCCCGGCTCGCCCGACTGCCTGTACCGCATCGGCGCCTTCGGCGATTCGCTGCTGATGCGGCTTCAACTGAATGTCTGGCGCTTCGTGGCGATCTATCAGGTGCCGGTGAAGGACCCGATCGACAGCAACACCATCGCCCCGCATTTCGAACGCTGGGCCATCGGCGCCGGCCATGCCGGCTGGACCATCGGCTGGCGCGACGGCGTCGATCCGTGGAAGCAGGATGTCCGGGTGGTGGAGACCTACTGCTACGCCATGCTGCCCGAGGATTTCCTGGACGAACCGCTGACCCAGCTTTACTGGCGGACCGACCTGCTGCAGATGACCCGCGCCTTCATGCTGGAGGCGCGGCGGATGGGCATCCGGCTGTCGGCGCCCGACACGGTGTAGCACAGGTTTCGCTTGGCGCCGCGGGGGCGGCTGTGCTCAATCGGTGGGCATTTCACTTCCCCGTCCGAGCCCCGCCATGCCGCCGATCCCGATTCCGATGCCGACCGACCTCTCCACACTGCTGACGGTGATGGATTTCGTCGGCGTGTTCGTCTTCGGGCTCAGCGGCGGCACGCTGGCGGTGCGCAAGCGGTTGGACCTGTTCGGGGTGATGGTGCTGTCGCTGGCCGCCGCTCTCGCCGGCGGCGTCGTGCGCGACCTGTTGATCGGCGCGCTGCCGCCCGCCAGCCTGCAGGACGACCGCTATCTGATGGTCGCGCTTGCCGCAGGGCTGACCGCCTTCCTGTTCCACAAGCCAATCAACCGGCTGGGCAAGCCCGTGATGGTGCTGGATGCCGCCGGGCTCGGGCTGTTCACCGTCGCCGGCTGCGGCAAGGCGCTGGCCTTTGGGCTCAGCCCGCTGCCGGCCGCCCTGCTGGGCGTGATGACCGCCTGCGGCGGCGGGGCGGCGCGCGACCTGCTGGTGGCCGAGGTGCCGCGGGTCCTGCGCGAGGAGATCTACGCCATGGCCTCGCTGCTGGGAGCCGCGGTGATGATCGCCGGCCAACGGCTGGACCTGCCGCCGGTGCCGGTGGCGGTGGTGGGGGCGCTCGCCGTCTTCGTGCTGCGCGTGGTGAGCGTGCTGCGCAACTGGAGCGCACCGCGCGCACCGGGGAGCTGAAAGCGCTCTCCCTATAATCACCCTCTCTCCCCCGGGGAGAGGGAGGGGACCCGCCGCGAAGCAGTGGGGAGGGTGAGGGGGATGCGCGGCAGGATGTTTGTTGAAACCCGGCCGCGCTTCCCCCTCACCCTAACCCTCTCCCCGGGGGGGAGAGGGGATAGTCAGGCGATGTCGGCTCACGCCCGCTTGGCCCAGCCGGGCATCGGGAAGACCGGGTCGGCTTCGGCCGAGGCCTTCGGCAGGACCACGGTCGGGCGCAGCTTGTGGTTCTGGATGCAGGCGGAAACCAGGCTGGTGTTCTGGCCCTTCTCGTCGAAGGTGATCGCCGGGCCGACCATCAGCTTGTCCGACAGGTTGGTCTGGCGCAGCGCCGTCAGCAGGGCCGAGGATTCGGCGGTGCCGGCGCGCTTGAAGGCGTCGGCGGCGACCAGGATCGCCTCGAAGGTGAAGGCGACGTTGAAGGCGTAGCCCTCGAACCGGTCATTGGGGAACTGCTTCTTGAAGGCCGCCTCGACCCGCTTGGTCATCGCCGCCTTGGGGTCGTACCAGGGCAGGTTGGTGATGGCGTAATCGGCGTATTTGCCAAGCACCTTGTAGAACTGCTCGTCGTACAGGCCGGGCGAGCCGGGGGAGACGATGCCCTTCGGCTCCCACCGCTGCTTCACCATCTCGCGCACCATCATGATGGCGTCGTTGGCGCGGGTGGTGACGATGGCGAGTTCCGCCCCGGTGCCCTTGGCCTTCGCCACCTCCACCGCCAGATCCTGCGCCTTGGGGTCGTAGGCGATCGATTCCAGGATCTGGAAGGGCATGTCCAGCTTGGGGAACAGCGCGTCGATGGCGGCCTTGTTCGCCATGCCGAAAGTGTCGTTGGCGTGCAGGAACACCGCGGTCTTTGGCGTGGTGCCGGTCGCGGCGAACAAATCCTTCATCAGCGACATCCCGTTCGACACCAGCATGGTGGAGGTCGGGAAGTTGCGGAAGACGGTCTTGTAGCCCTGCTCCGTCAGCTTGTCTGCGGCGGCGATGTTCATCACCAGCGGCACGCCACGCTGCTCGCACACCTGGGCGGCGGCGGCGGTCTGGCCGCTGTCGAAGGCGCCGACGATCACATGGGCGCCGTCGTTGATCAGCTTTTCCGTGCGCGAGCGGGCGACGTCGGCATTCGATTCGGTATCCGCCGACATCACCTCCACCTTGTAGCCGAGGTCGGAGAGCACCGCCGGCGCGATGTCCGCGCCGCGCTGGCAGGCCTGGCCCGCCTGGGCCAGCAGGCCGGAGCGCGGCAGCAGGACACCGACCTTCAGCGTCTTGTCCTGGGCGAAGACCGGGGCGCGGCCGAAGCCGGCGAGCACGCCGCCGGCGATAGCCGCCTGGCCGAGCGTGCGGCGGGAAAGGGCGAATCCTCCGGTGGAACGGTTCTTATGATCGTTGGTCATGGTGCGGCGGGGGCCTTTTGGCTGGACGCGATGCGACTTTGGAAGACCGAAGATTCCACCGGCACGCCCCCCCGTGTCAAAGTAGAATCGTCGAAGGCCTTCCATGCGCAACGGAACGACCGCACCCCGCCGGCGACCCGACCTTCGCCATAGGAACGACGGAGGGAGAAGGACGTATTGCGGTGCAACAGGGTTATCCTTTTGAAGAGGTACTTGAAGGAGGCACGGCCCATCCAAAGGTTACGGAACGGGATGTGACGACTTCGAGAACGACCACGTGTTGAGCTTGGCACGGAAGCTGTGGGCGGAGGCCCTATCGGGCGGCCCCTCGGCCGGTCCCTTCGGCGGCCGGGCAGGACCCGCGTCGGTGCCGCGCGGCATGCGCGTCTATGCGGTCGGCGACATCCATGGCCGGCTCGACCTGCTCGACCAGATGCTGGGGCAGATTGCCCGCGACGCCGATCAGGCGCCGAACCTGCTGAAATACCTCGTCTTCCTTGGCGACTATGTCGATCGCGGGCCGGATTCGCGGCTGGTGATCGAACGGCTTGCCTGCGGTCTGCCGCCGGTCTTCGGCGCCGTGTTCCTGCGCGGCAACCACGAGGACACGATGCTGGGTTTCCTGTCCGACCTGCGCGTCGCACCCGGATGGCTGACCTATGGCGGCGACGCGACGCTGGAAAGCTATGGCATCCCGGCACCCGACCCCGAAGCGCCGCCGGAACATCTGCTGCAGGCGCAGATGATGCTGAACGGCCTGCTGCCGCCCCACCACCGCGCCTTCCTGACCGGGTTGCGCAACCACCTGACCATCGGCGATTACCATTTCGTCCATGCCGGCGTCCGCCCCGGCATTCCGCTCGACCAGCAGGAGGACAAGGACCGCCTGTGGATCCGCGAGACCTTCCTGACCTCGCGCGCCGACCATGGCAAGATCGTCGTCCACGGCCACACCATCGCGCCCGAACCGGAGATGCTGCACAACCGCATCGGCATCGACACCGGGGCCTATGCCACGAACCGGCTGACCGCCCTGGTTCTGGAGGGGACGGAGCGGCGGTTCCTCTGCACGATCTGATCCGGCCCGGAGATCTCGGCCCGGAAACGACAAAGGCCTCCGGATTTCTCCGGAAGCCCTTGTCTTGTTGGTCGGAGAGAGAGGATTCGAACCTCCGGCCCCTGCCTCCCGAAAGCAGTGCTCTACCAGGCTGAGCTACTCTCCGATCATGTCACCGGCGGGCCTTGTCGTCCGCCGGTGGAGGGGGTGTATAAACGGTTCCGTGCCGCCGCGCAATGCAAAGTCACAGGCTGGATGCTGCATCTTTGCCATTCCCGAAACACATGAAGTCAGGCGCACTTGCGACCGGGATCGAAGGCCGCGAAAAGGAAAAGGGCTCCCGGATTTCTCCGGAAGCCCTTTTCTGTTGGTCGGAGAGAGAGGATTCGAACCTCCGGCCCCTGCCTCCCGAAAGCAGTGCTCTACCAGGCTGAGCTACTCTCCGATCATGTCACCGGCGGGCGTGTCGTCCGCCGGTGGAGGGGGTGTATAAACGGTCCGGCCCCGGCGCGCAACGCAAAAAATGCGTCATCGGCAAAAAGATCCGGCCTGCCGACCCACCCCATTAACCCATCTCAGAAATCGCGATCGATCACGAAATCAATGACTTCCAGCAGGGCCTGCTTGATCGGCCCCTCGGCGAACAGCCCCAGGCTGTCACGGGCGATGGAGCCGTAATGGCGCGCCCGCTCCACCGTGTCCTTCAGCGCGTTGTGACGGGCCATCAGCGCCTGCGCATGCTCCAGGTCGCCGTCCTTCTGGTCGAGATCCTCCATCACCCGGCGCCAGAAGGTGCGTTCCTCGTCGTTGCCGCGGCGGAAGGCCAGCACGACCGGCAGGGTGATCTTGCCTTCGCGGAAATCGTCGCCGACGGTCTTGCCCAGCTTCGCCTGCAAGGCCGAGTAATCCAGCACGTCGTCCACCAGCTGGAAGGCGATGCCCAGATTCATGCCGTAGTCGTAGAGCGCCATCTCCTCCGCCTGCGGGCGGTTGGCGACGACGGCGCCGACGCGGCAGGCGGCGGCGAACAGCTCGGCCGTCTTGCCCTTGATGACCTCCAGATAGGCCTGCTCGCTGGTTTCCGTGTCGTTGGTGGTGCGCAGCTGCAGCACCTCGCCCTCGGCGATGATGGCCGAGGCGCCCGACAGGATGCGCAGCACGTCGAGCGACTGCACCTCCACCATCATCTCGAAGGCGCGGGAGAACAGGAAGTCGCCGACCAGCACGCTGGCCTTGTTGCCGAACACCGCGTTGGCCGAGGCCATGCCGCGGCGCAGGTCGCTTTCATCGACGACGTCGTCGTGCAGCAGGGTCGCGCTGTGGATGAACTCCACCACCGCGGCCAGCAGCCGGTGATGCTCGCCCTGATACCCGCACATGTTGGCGGCGGCCAGCGTCAGCACCGGGCGCAAGCGCTTGCCGCCGGCCGCGATCAGGTAGCCGGCCAACTGGGGGATCATCTCGACCTGCGACTGCATCCGGTCGAGGATGATCTGGTTGACGGCGCTGAGGTCCTCGGCCACCAAAGCGGTCAGGTCGTCGAGCGGGGTAGACTTGCGCCGTTTCGGCTCGAAGTTGGTAACGACCGCCAAGGTCGACTCCACGGGTGATTGACGCCAGAATTTGCGCTAGGGAGCATAACGGCCTAGCCTCTTCGGTCAAGTCCGCAGGGGACCGTTCTTTCGAGACGCCCATTCTTCCGAGACACGATGATCGAGCTGTTGCGCATCACCGACCCCGTCCGCCTGTCCTGGCTGGTCGCCCTGCTGGCCGACGCCGGGATCGAGGCGATCGTGCTGGACACCCACACCAGCATCCTGGAAGGCTCCATCGGCGCCATCCCACGACGGCTGATGGTCGATGCCGACGATGCCGACCAGGCTATCCGCGTCCTGCGCGAGGCCGGCGAAGCGTGAGTGACGATATCGTTCCGCATTCGAAAGCATCCCTGTCAGCACAGCCGGATTTCCTGCTGAATGGGCGGGTGCGGCTGCTCCAGCCCGACGGCGGCTACCGTGCCGCCATCGACCCGGTCTTCCTCGCCGCCATCACCGCCGCGACCAATGGCGAGCGGGTGCTCGACGTCGGCACCGGCACCGGGGCTGCGGCACTGTGCCTCGCCGTCCGGGTGCCGGGCGTCGCCGTCGCCGGGCTGGAGCAGCGGGCCGACGCATGCGCCTTCGCCCGCCGCAACGCGGTCCTGAGCGGGGTCGCCGACCGGGTGGAGGTGGTGCAAGGCGACCTTCTGGCTCCGCCCGGCACCTTGCCTGCCGGCGGATTCGACCGGGTGATGATGAACCCGCCCTATCTGAAGGCCGGCGCAGCCAGCCGCCCGCCCGACGACTGGAAGGCCGCGGCGAATATGGAAGGTGCGGCAGGGCTGGCCGACTGGGTGCGCTTCGCCGACCGCATGCTGAAGCCGCGCGGCACGCTGACGATGGTTCATCGCGCCGACCGCATCGACGACATCCTGCAAGCGTTGCGCGGCCGGTTCGGCAGCCTCGTCCTGGTGCCGCTGTGGCCGAAGCCGGGGGTGGAAGCCAAGCGGCTCCTGCTGATCGCCCGCAAGGGCGGCAGGGCGCCGGCTCGGCTGACCGCCGGGCTGGCCGTGCACAATGCCGAAGGCGGCTACAGCCCGGCGGCGGAGCGGGTGTTGCGCGATGCGGAAGCGCTGCCGATCCCGTGATTTTAGCGCGGACGGAGCCTTTCAAACGGGAGACTTCAATCCCATCTCTGCGGGCATGAGCCTGCAATCCCTCCTCGCCAAACTCCCCTTCGGCCCCTGGCGCAAGGCCGGGCCGCTGGTGTCCGTCGTCCGCCTGTCCGGCGTCATCGGCCAGGGCGGTCCGTTCCGCTCCGGCCTGTCGCTGGCCGGCGTCGCCCCGCTGCTGGAACGCGCCTTCGCGCCCAAGGACCAGAAGGCGGTGGCGCTGATCATCAACTCGCCGGGCGGGTCGCCGGTTCAGTCCGCGCTGATCGCCAAGCGGATCCGCGATCTGGCGGAGGAGAAGAAGGTGCCGGTCTTCGCCTTCTGCGAGGATGCGGCGGCATCGGGCGGCTATTGGCTCGCCTGCGCGGCGGACGAGATCTGGGCCGATGAAAGCTCTATCGTCGGGTCGATCGGCGTGGTGTCGTCGGGCTTCGGCCTGCATGAACTGATCGAACGCCACGGCATCGAACGGCGCCTCTATACCGCCGGCGACAAGAAGGTGCTGCTCGACCCCTTCTCGCCGGAACGCGAGGACGGCGTCGCCCATCTGAAGGCCCTGCAGGCCGACATCCACGAGGCGTTCAAGGCGATGGTGCGCGCCCGGCGCGGCGCCCGCCTGACCGGCCCGGAGGAGGACCTGTTCTCCGGCGCCTTCTGGGCGGGGCGCAAGGCGCTGGCGCTGGGGCTGATCGACGGGCTGGGCGACCTGCGCTCGGTCATGCGCGGCCGCTTCGGCGAGAAGGTGCGGCTGCGCGTGGTGCAGCAGGAGCGCGGAATGCTGCGGCGGCTCGGCCTGCGGACGGGAGGAAGCGCGCCCCTGCCGGAAGCGGGAGCGCCGGAAGCCTTCGCCGATGCCCTGGTGGCCGCCGCCCGCACGTCGTTGGACGACTGGGCGGCCTGGGCGAGGCTGGGGCTTTAGGCGGTCTTAGATCAAGCCGCGGAGTTCTGGGTCAGCAGGGTGGTCAGCCAGCGGAAGTTGGTGCCGTCGCCGGCCTGGATGGCGCTTTCCACCACCTGCATGGCGGTCGCCGGGTCCTGGGGATCGGGCACCGCCGCAGCGGCGTCCATGGCGGAATCGGCCTGCCCCACATCCTGGGCGAACAGGGTGACCGCACCGACACCAAGCCGCACCGCAGGCTGGGCGTTCGGCACCACCCCGGCGCCGTCGGCGGCGGAGATTCCGCCCTCCCCAACCCCGTTCAGGGTCTCCAGCATCGCCGCGAACTGGCCGGCCAGCGCACCCGCCTGCCTGGACGCACCCGTCCCTTTGCGCTCCAGGACGTCTTCCGCCCGGATGCGCATGGCTTGCGTGGCCTCGCTGTTGGCCATCATCGACATGGGACGATCCCCTGCGGTTAGTGGCGAACCGCAGGGGTACACGCAAAAATCACGCCATCAACACAACCGGCGGATCGCAAGGGTCAGGGCCGCCCCTGCGACGATTTGACCGGCAAAAATTTCCCAGCGGCCCGGCAGAAGTTACCCAGCGCCCGGCAAGGCTTGCCGGGCCGGCGGGATGTCTCGGTCGCGGCCCATCAATCGCGAAAATTCTGGTACTGCAGCGGCTGCTCGATGCCCATCCGCTTGACCACGGCGATGGCGTCCTGCAGGTCGTCGCGCTTCTTGCCCGTCACCCGCAGTTCGTCGCCCTGGATCGAGACCTGGACCTTCATCTTGCTGTCCTTGATCCCTTTGACGATGGTCTTCGCCAAATCCTGCGCGATTCCCTGCTTGATCGTCACGGTGTGGCGCAACGCGTCGCCCGCCGCCCGTTCCGGCTTGGCGGAGAAATCCAGCGCCGCGGCATCGAGCTTGCGGCGGGTCACATAGACGCGCAGCAGTTCCTGCATCTGTTCCAGCTTGGTGGCGTCGTCGGCCAGCAGAACGATGTCGTTCTCGGTCCGCTCGACCGTGTATTTCGAGCCCTTGAAGTCGAACCGGGTCTCGATCTCGCGGCGGACGCCGGCGAGGGCGTTGTCGATCTCGTGGACGTCCGTCTTGGACACGATGTCGAAGGACGGCATGGCGGCGCTCTCCCTGATAGGACTATCGATGAACGAATCGGGCGCACCGTAAAGAAGACGGCCGCCGCACTCAACAGCCGCCTTCCCCGACAGGCACCCTGCCCTTCTCAGTTCATCTCTTCGGCGTAATGGCAGGCGACCAGCCGCTCATCCACCGGGCGCAGCGGCGGAACCTCCGCGGCGCAGCGGTCGGTGGCGAAGGGGCAGCGCTTGTGGAACGCGCAGCCCGGCGGCGGGTTCAGCGGCGACGGCAGTTCGCCCTTCGGCACCACCCGCTCGACCCTCAGGTCCGGGTTCACCCGCGGCGTCGCCGCCAGCAGGATGCGGGTGTAGGGATGGCGCGGCCGGGTGAAGACCACGTCCTTGGCGCCATGCTCCACCGGCTTGCCCAGATACATCACCATCAGCGAATCGGCGATGTGCCGCACCACGCTGAGATCGTGGGAGATGAACAGGTAGGCGAGGTTCAGCTCTTCCTGCAGATCCATCATCAGGTTCAGCACCTGCGCCTGGATCGACACGTCGAGCGCCGACACCGGTTCGTCCGCCACGACGACGCGCGGGTTCAGCATCAGCGCGCGGGCGATGGCGATGCGCTGGCGCTGACCGCCGGAGAACATGTGCGGATAGCGGTCGACCTGATCGGGCCGCAGGCCGACCTTCCCCATCATGGCCACCGCGCGGTCGCGCCGCTCGTGCTTGTCCATGGCGGTGTTGATCACCAGCGGCTCGGTCAGGATGGATCCCACCGTCTTGCGCGGGTTCAGCGAGCCGTAGGGATTCTGGAAGACCATCTGCACCGTGCGGCGCAGTTCCTTCATCTCCGCCGCGCTGCGCCCGACCACGTCGCGGCCGTCATAGTGCAGTTCGCCCGAGGTCGGCGGCTCGATCATGGTGACGGACCGGGCGAGCGTCGACTTGCCGCAGCCCGATTCGCCGACCACGGCCAGCGTCTTGCCGGCCTGCAGGCGGAAGGACACGCCGTCCAGCGCCTTCACCGTCGCCATCGGCTTGAAGGCGCCGCGCTTGACGGCATAGTGCTTGCGCAGGTCGCGGGCCTCCAGCACGACCGACCGGTCGGCCGCAGCCTCGATGATGGGGGCCCCGGTGAACGGGGTCTCGGTTTCGGTGCTCATCACAGCGCCTCCCCGGCGGCGAGATGGCCGTCCGGCAGCGGGTAGAAACAGCGCGCGCGCCCGTCGTCCACGTCGAACAGGGCCGGGCGCTCGGCACGGCAGCGGGCATCGGCAAAGCGGCAGCGCGGGCTGAACAGGCAGCCGGCCGGCCGGTCGGCGATGCCCGGCACCATGCCGGGAATGGTCGGCAGCCGGCGCTTGCCCAGCGCCCGTTCCGGCAGGGCGTCCAGCAGGGCGCCGGTGTAGGGATGGCGCGGCCGCTCGAACAGCGAATGGACGGGGCGCGTCTCCGCCACCTGGCCGGCATACATCACGACGACGCGCTGGGCCGTCTCCGCCACCACGCCCATGTCGTGGGTGATCAGGATCAGCGCCATGCCGCGCTCGCGCTGCAGCTGGACCAGCAAATCGAGGATCTGCTTCTGGATGGTGACGTCCAGCGCAGTCGTCGGCTCGTCCGCCACCAGCAGGCGCGGGTTGCAGGCGATGGCGATGGCGATCATCACGCGCTGGTTCATGCCGCCCGACAGCTGGTGCGGGAAGGCGGACAGGCGGGTTTCCGGCGCGGGGATGCCGACCTGCTCCAGCAGGGTGATGGCGCGGTTGCGCAGCGCCTTGCCGGAAAGCCCTTCATGCACCCGCAGCGTCTCCATGATCTGGAAGCCGACGGTGAAGCAGGGGTTCAGGCTGGTCATCGGCTCCTGGAAGACCATGGCCACGTCCTTGCCGGTCATCTTCCGGCGCTGGGCGGCGGACATGGTCAGCAGGTCCTTGCCGGCGAACATCATCCGGTCGGCGACGACGCGGCCGTTGGAGCCGAGAAGCCCCATCACGGCAAGCGAGGTCACGGACTTGCCGGAGCCGGATTCGCCGACGATGCCGACGACCTCGCCCTCGTCCACGGTCAGGTCGATGCCATCCACCGCGCGGAAGGTGCCGGCGCGGGTGGTGAACTCGACCGACAGGTTCTTGATGTCGAGAAGAGGCATGAGGTCAACGCTTCAGCTTGGGGTCGAGCGCGTCGCGAAGACCGTCGCCCAACAGATTGAAGGCCAGCACGGTCACCAGGATGGCGATGCCGGGCCAGGTCACGACCCAGGGGGCGCGCTGGAGGAACTGCAGCGAGGACGCCAGCATGGTGCCCCATTCCGGCGTCGGCGGCTGCGCGCCGAGGCCGAGGAAGCCAAGGGCGGCGGCGTCCAGGATGGCGGTGGAGAAGCCCAGCGTCGCCTGCACGATCAGCGGCGCCAAACAGTTCGGCAGCACCACGATCAGCATCAGGCGCATCGGCCCGGCCCCGGCGACGCGCGAGGCGACGACATAGTCCTTGTTCACCTCCGCCAGCACGGCGGCGCGGGTCAGGCGGGCATAGTGCGGGATCACCACCACCGACACCGCCAGCATGGCGTTCACCAGCCCCGGCCCGAGGATGGCGGCCACCACCACGGCCAGCAGCAGCGAGGGCAGCGCCAGCAGGATGTCCATGGCGCGCATGATCAGCACGTCGGCCATCCCGCCGAAGAAGCCGGCGATCAGGCCCAGACCCAGACCGACGGCCAGCGACAGGGTGACGACGATCAGGCCGATCATCATCGACAGCCGGGCGCCGTACATCAGGCGCGACAGCATGTCGCGGCCGATGTCGTCGGTGCCCAGGATGTAGCTCCAGCTTCCGCCCTCCTGCCAGACCGGCGGCGTCAGGATGGCGTCGCGGTACTGGATGTCGGGGTCGTGGGGGGCGATCACGCCGGCCAGCACGGCGATGGTGGCGATCATCAGGATCACCACAAGGCCGGCCAGCGCGCCCTTGTTCTGCCGGAAGTGATACCAGAACTCGGTCAGCGGATGCGGCGGACGCGAGACGGCGACCGTTTCCGGGGTGGCGGGATCTGCGTTGGTCGAGAATTCAGCGGACATGGATTGGCCTCACCGCGCGTGACGGATGCGGGGGTTGAGGACGCCGTAGAGCACGTCCACCAGCAGGTTGACCAGGATCACCGAGGTGGCGATCAGCAGGACACCGCCCTGCAGGGCCGGATAGTCGCGGCGGTTGATCGATTCGATCAGCCATTTGCCGACGCCCGGCCAGGAGAAGATGGTCTCGGTCAGGATGGCGCCGCCCAGCAGCGTGCCGACCTGCAGGCCGATGACGGTCACCACCGGGATCAGCGCATTGCGCAGCGCATGCATGCCGATGACCCGGCCGTCGGCCAGGCCCTTGGCGCGGGCGGTGCGGATGTAATCCTCGCCCAGCACCTCCAGCATGGCCGAGCGCGTCATGCGCGCCACCACGGCCAGCGGCACGGTGCCCAGCACGATGGTCGGCAGCACCAGATGGCCGAGGGCGGAACGAAACGCCTCGTACTCTCCGGCCATCAGCGTGTCGATCAGCATGAAGCCGGTGACCGGCTCCACGTAATGGATCAGGTCCAGGCGCCCCGACACCGGAGTCCAGCCCAGCCCGACCGAGAAGAACAGGATCAGCAGTAGGCCCCACCAGAAGATCGGCATCGAATAGCCGGTCAGGCTGATGCCCATCACGCCGTGGTCGAACAGCGAGCCGCGTTTCACCGCCGCCAGGATCCCGGCGGGCAGCCCGACCAGCGTCGCGAACAGCATCGCGCACATCGCCAGTTCCAGGGTGGCCGGGAACAGGGCGATGAACTCGCTCAGCACCGAATTGTGGGTGACCAGCGACAGGCCGAAATCACCGGACAGCACGTTGCCGACATAATCGAGGAACTGCTGCCAGAGCGGCCGGTCCAGACCCAGTTCATGGCGCAGGGCGGCCAGCCGTTCGGGCGCGATGCCCCGCTCGCCGACGCGCACCTCGATGGGGTCGCCGGGAACCAGCCGGATCAGGATGAAGGTCAGAAAGGTGATGCCGAGAAAGGTCGGAATCACCAAGCTCACCCGCGTCAGGATGAAGCGAAGCATCGACGGGTACTCTTTTTTTAAAACTATGGTGAAAACTGGAACGGAGCGCTGCCTCGACAACGCCCCGTTCCGTCAGGGGCACTTGCCCCACCCTGGCCCGACCCCGCTTACGCGGAGCCGGGAATGCAACTCGTCTCAAAAAGTCGGGAGGCGCGGCAACCACGCCCCCCTCACTCCTTTCCGCACGCCCGTTTTGCCGGACGTGCGGTCCGCATCACTTCAGGTCGACGCCTTCGAAGCGATGGATGCCGAACGGATCCATCTTGTAGCCGACGACGTTCTTGGCGAGGCCCATGTAAACCACCGAGTGGGCGATGGTGTACCAGGGGGCCTCTTCCTTGAAGATGACCTGAGACTGTTCGTACAGCTTGGTGCGCGCAGCGATGTCGGTGGTGCGCTTGGCCTGGACGACGAGGTCGTCGAACTCCTTGTTGCACCACTTCGACAGGTTGTTGCCGCCCGGACGCGCCGCCTCGCAACCCAGCAGGGTGTAGAGGAAGTTGTCGGGGTCGCCGTTGTCGCCGGTCCAGCCGAGCATGCCCAACTGGTGCTCGCCCTGCTGCATGCGCTTGCGGTACTCACCCCATTCGTACTGCACGATCTTCGCCTTGATGCCGACCTTGGCGAGGTCGGCCTGCATCATCTCGGCGATGCGCTTGGCGTTGGGGTTGTACGGGCGCTGCACCGGCATCGCCCACAGGTCGGTCTCGAAGCCGTTCGGATAGCCGGCATCGGCCAGCAGCTTCTTCGCCCGCTCGACGTCGTACGGATAGTCCTCGATCGAGTCGTTGTACGACCACATGGTCGGCGGAATCGGGTTCTTGGCCGGGACGCCGGCGGCCTGGTAGACCGCGGCGACCATCGCCTTCTTGTCCATCGCCATGCTGACGGCGCGGCGGACGCGGACGTCGTCGAACGGCTTCTTCGTCACGTTGAAGGAGACGTAACCGACGTTCAGGCCTTCCTGCTCCTGAACGACGATAGAGCCGTCCTTCTTCATCGCGTCGATGTCGGCCGGGTTCGGGTACGGCATGACCTGGCATTCGTTGGCCTTCAGCTTGGCCAGACGAACCGCCGCATCGGGCGTGATCGCGAAGACGAGGTTGTCCAGCGGCTGCTTGCCGCCCCAGAACTGCTCGAACGCCTTGTAGCGGATCACGGCGTCCTTCTGGTAGGCGACGAACTGGAACGGCCCGGTGCCGACCGGAACCTGGTCCAGCTTCTCCGGCGTGCCCTTCTTCTGAAGCATCGCCGCATATTCGGCCGACATGATCGGCGCGAACGGCATGGCGAGGTTGGCCAGGAACGGCGCCTCGACCGCGTTCAGCGTGAACTTGACCGTCAGGTCGTCAACCTTCTCGATCGACTTCAACAGCTTGGGCATCGCCATGTCGTTGAAGTAGTCGTAGGCGCCACCCGACACCTTGTGGAAGGGATGGTCCGGCTTCCACTGGCGCTCGAACGAGAAGATCACGTCGTCGGCGTTGGCGTCGCGCGTCGGCTTGAAATCGCCGACGCTGTGCCACTTGGCACCGGCGCGCAGCTTGAAGGTATAGACCAGGCCATCGTCGGAGATGGTCCAGGATTCGGCCAGGCCGGGAATGACCTTGGTGCCGCCGTGCTCGAACTGGACCAGGTTGTTGTAGACCGGGAGGGCCACGTCGAAGCTGGTGCCGGTCGTGTTCAACATGGGGTTGAAGTTTTCGGGGCTACCCTCGGAGCAGTAAACAAGGGTCTTCGCCGCCTGGGCCGGCGCCGACAGCGCCAGCGCCGCGGCCATACCAAGCCCGGCACCCAGCAGGATGCGCTTCATTCGTCTTGCCTCCCGATTCCGGTTAAAGCGTACGGAAAATTTGCCAGAACGCCGTTGGAAATAGCGTCGCCATTTGGCGCGTGCCCAAGGCGCCTGTCAACGTCAACATGCATACGTGGCTATACCGTGGCGCAGAGCATATTTTGAGGCGCCGATACGTCCGTATGGACACATTTCCGACCACCGAAACGAAACAGTTGCAAAGCCAACCATCCGGTTGACCGAATCGACAGGTCCCTCACCCTGCGAATCAGGCTATCCGGGTGAGTGGCCGCGGTTCTTCCCGCTGCCGACGGGATCCGGACGGCTGCCATGCACACCCGCCGTGAAGGGTGGCGCCGGCCGCCATGCTAGGCTGGGTTGCACCATCCATGAAACCCCCTTTTCGGACACCGACCGGTCGATGCCGCTTCCGAGCCTGCCGTCTTCCCTGCGCTCCGGCCCGCTGGCCGCCTACGGCCTTTATATCGTCGGATCGGCGCTGCTGGCGTCCAACCCGGTGGTCGGCCGGGCGGCGGCCCATGTGGTGCCGCCGATCGGACTGGCCTTCTGGCGCTGGCTGATCGCCTTCCTGATCGTGCTGCCCTTCGCCCTGTCCGGCCTGCTCGCCCACCGGCAGCAGTTGAAGGAGCAGTGGCGCCGCTATCTGCTGCTGGGCGTGCTGGGACAGGGAATTTCCGGCGCCATCGTCTATTACGGGCTGGAGCGGACCAGCGCCACCAACGCCAGCCTGATCTACGCCACCAGCCCGGCGATGATCCTGGCGCTGGCCGCCCTCTGGCTGGGCGATGCGATCCGGCCGCGGCAGATCCTGGGCATCCTGCTGGCGATGGCCGGAGTTCTGGTGATCCTGACCCGCGGCGATCCGGAGGCGCTGCGCCACCTGTCCTTCAATGTCGGCGACCTTCTGGTGCTGACGGGGGCTGTGTCCTGGTCGGTCTACACCATCCTGCTGCGGCAATCGGGCACACCGCTGCCGGTGGTCACCGCCTTCGCCGCCAACGCGCTGGCCGGCGTGCTGGTGCTGGCGCCCTTCTATGCGTGGGAAACGGTGGCGGTGCGGCCGGTTCCCTTCTCGGCCTCCACCATCCTGTCGATCGTGGCGGTGGCGTTGTTCGCCTCGGTCCTGGCGCTGCTGGCCTATCAGAAGACCATCGCGATGATGGGCGCAGCCCGTGCCTCCACCGCGCTGTATGTCTCGCCGCTGTGGGCGGCGCTGGCCTCCTGGTTCCTGCTGGCGGAGCCGCTGCAGGGCTTTCACCTGATGGGCGTGCTGCTGGTCCTGCCCGGGGTGATGCTGGCCACCCTGCCCGCCCGCAAACCGCGAGCGCAGGCCGCGTCCGAAGCCGCTTGATCGGCAAGTCGCTTGATCGGCATCGCCGGCCCGCCCATCTTGGCCGGACCCGACCGTTCCCGTCCCGATCCGGCCATGCCCCAGAACGCCCCGACCCCGCTCCTGCTCTGTGCCGACGATTATGGGCTTGCCCCCGGCGTGAATACCGCCATCCGCGACCTGATCGCCCGCGGCCGGCTCACCGCCACGTCGGTCATGAGCCTCTGTCCGCATTGGCGGACCGATGCCGCGGCTCTGCGCGAGCTGAAGGACAAGGCCGATGTCGGGCTGCATTTCACCCTGACCGACCAGCCGCCGCTTGGGCCGATGCCGACGCTGGCGCCGGATGGACGGCTGCCGCCGCTTGGGCGGCTGATGGGCTGGGCCTATCGCGGAAAGCTGAACACGCCGGCCGCGCGGGCCGAGATCCGTGACGAACTGTCACGCCAGATCGCCGCCTTCACCGACGCCTGGGGCGCCGCCCCCGACTACATCGACGGCCACCAGCATGTCCACCAGCTGCCCGGCGTGCGCGACGCGGTGACGGAGGCGCTGGCAGCATTGCCCGGCGCGTATGTCCGCCTGTGCGGGGAACCGGTCGCGGCGGTCCTGCGTCGCCGTGTCGCGGTGCCGAAGACGCTGCTGATCGGCGGGCTCGGCGGCGGGCTGAAGCGCATGGCGCAGGCACGCGGCATTCCGGCCAACGACCGCTTCGCCGGTGTCTACGACTTCGCCGGCAGCCGACCCTTCGCCGAACTGATGCCGCGCTTTCTCGAGGGCATGGGTGACCGCACCCTGGTGATGGTCCACCCCGGCCTGCCCGACGAGGCGTTGCGCCGTGTCGACAGCCTGGTCGAGCCGCGGCGCACCGAATACGACTATCTCCGCGGGCCGGAGTTCGCCGCCCTGCTGGAACGGCGCAACATCCGCCTGAGCCGCTTCGCCGGCCTGACCGCCGGATAGGCCCTGGCTACTCCTCTTCGTCCGGCTGCCAGGCGCGGCGGCGCAGCTTGAAGCGCTGGACTTTCCCGGTCTCCGTCCGCGGCAGCGCGTCGAGGAACTCCACCGCGCGCGGGTACTTGTAGGGCGCGATATGGTCCTTGACGAAACTCTGCAGTTCCTCGGCCAGACGCTCATCGGGATACACCCCGTCGCGCAGCACGACGAAGGCCTTGGGGATGGTGCCGCGCACGGGATCGGGGGCGGCGATCACCGCGCATTCCTGCACCGCCTCGTGGCTCAGCAGGATGTTCTCGACCTCCAGGCCGGAGATCTTGTAGCCGGCCGAAACGATCAGGTCGTCGGTGCGGGCGTGATACCAGAAGAAGCCGTCCTCATCGACGTGGAAGGCGTCGCCGGTCAGGTTCCAGCCCTGCTGGACATAGCTTTCCTGCCGAGGATCATCGAGATAGAGGCAGCCCGTCGCACCGCGCACGGCCAGCCGGCCGACCTGTCCCGGCGGCAGCCGGCGGAACTGTTCGTCGACCACCATCGCCTCATAGCCCGGCACCGGCTTGCCGGTGGAGCCCGGCCGGACATCGCCCGGGACGGCATGCAGCACGGCGTTCAGCAGTTCGGTGGTGCCCAGGCTGTCGAGGATCTCCAGCCCCGTCGCATCGCGCCAGCCCTCGAAGGTCTGCTGCGGCAGCGGCTCTCCGGCCGAAACGCAGAGCCGCAGGGACGCCAGCCCCTTCGCCAGCCCAGGATCGGCAGCCATCCGGCCGATCATGCCGCGGTAGACGGTGGGCACCGTGAACATCATAGTCGCCTTGTGGCGGGTCGCCGCCTCCAGCAGCCGGTCCGCGGTTCCGCGCTCCAGCAGGATGACGGAGGCGCCGATGCGCAGCGGGAACAGCAGCAGCCCGCCCAGCCCATAGGCGAAGGCCAGAGTCGGCGAGCCGCAGAACACGTCGTCCGGTCCCGTCCCCAGCACCGAGCGCGGCGACAGGTCGGTGATCGCCAGCAGATGGCGGTGCAGATGGGCCGCCGCCTTGGGCGTGCCGGTGGTGCCCGAGGTGAAGGCGATCAGTGCCACATCGTCGTTGGCGGTGTCGGCGGCAACGAACCCTGCCGGCTTGGTGGCGATGCGGTGCTCCAGCTCGCCGTCGCGGAAGCCGACGATGCGCAGCGACGGCAGCGCCGCCTCTTCCAGATCGTCGAGGAAATGGGTGTCGCACAGCGCCATGTCGATCGCCGCGCGCTTCAGCACGTCGGCCAGTTCGGGCGCGCGCAGCAGCGGCATCGTCGGCACCAGCACTCCGCCGGCCTTGATCACCGCCAGCCAGCAGGCGGCGAGCATCGGCGTGTTGGGTCCGCGCAGCAGCACACGGTTGCCGGTGACCAGCCCGTAATCCTCCGTCAGGACGCGGGCGATGCGGTCGACGGTGTCGCGCATCCGGCCGTAGCTCCACACCTCCCCGTCGCCGCCGATCAGGCAGGGGCGGTCGTCCCAGCCGCGCTCGCGCCAACCGTCGATCAGGGCGGAGGCGGCGTTAAGGCGTTCGGGATACTGGAGTTCGGGCCGTCCGAGAATCAGGTCGGGGCGCTGGGACGGGGCCGGCAGCCGGTCGCGGGTGAAGCTGTCGAGATGGCCCGAGGGTGCCATGCACCCGGAACGTCCTGGGCGCTCGGGTGCCGCACGCTCTGGGGCCGCACGCTCCGGTGCCATGCGCTGGGATGCCTCCACCCGTTGGACGACGGGAAGAGCGGGGCCGGCGTAATCGGTGGGCGGGTTGCCCCGCCACACGCGCGGTTCAGACACGGCCATGCCGTCGGCCGGCGCGAAAGCGCATCCCTTCATGGGCAATGCTCCATTTCCCCCCGCAGAGGACGCATCAACACGCCTCCGTCTTGTCATTTATGATCCGACTATAGTGCCAGGGAGCGGATGCGAGCCATGCAACGAACGAATGGTGGGTGCACCATCAATCGCCATTCATGCCGGGACAAGTGATCGAAAACACCCGTTTTCCGTTGGTAAGACGCACGTTTCGTAACGAAAGTATGGGTTTTGGCAGAAAAACTCATCCGTTCTGCAGATAAAGATCGATCTCGCCCTGTTCCATGACATGGGCGGTGCCGTGGATGATTCCGTTCGCCACCTGAATGATGCGGTGGATCATCGCAACGGAGGTCTGGCAGTCCATCCGGAGCTTGTCGGGATCGCCGCTGTCGATATCGGTTCCGATCCGCTCCAGCGTGTGGGCGATCACCTGATGGGCCTGGGCGATGGTGTCCTCGAAGGGACGGCGGAACTTGGACGGCACATGGCCGTAGGCCTCGATCGCCAGTTCCTTGTCGGAAAAGCCGCTGTCGCGGAAATGCTCGGCATAGCTCTTCGGCTGCCAGATGCGGCATTCCTCCAGCATGTCCGGCATGTCCGGGATCATCTCGATCAGCATCACGATTTCGTTGAAGTGATTGAGATAATCGGTCGCGAGCAGGGTCTTCTCGGAGATGTTGGTCCCGCGCACGCGATCCCGCCACCGGCCGAAGTCGGCCAGTTCATCCGGCGGAATGCCATCCATCAGGGACCGATCCAACTCTTGGTCTTCCATGCACAAACCCGGACCCGATGCACGCTTCAACGGTGAAGCGATGTCCTTAACGTTGGATTAAACGCGTTGCAAGCATCGGGTTGCGAAAGCCCCCTATTGACGCGCGGAAACGGTGGATTCACCGGCCGGGCACAAAAACTCGCCGCCGGCACCAGTCCGCATGCTGCGGCGGCGCCCGGCGGCGAAAAGGACTGGCGGTTCAGGGAGGAATCACACCATTGCCCGTTCAAACACGACCACCGCCGGTTGGTTCCCTCACATCCCGGTCGGATTTGCGCCCGCGCACCGGTTGCAAAGAAAAAAGCGCCGGCCTGGGGGAGGGCCGGCGCTTTCGAGGATCGGGAACACTCGCCTCGCCCTCAAAAGGCACATCGCATGAGGGCAATGTCAGAGTAGCCCGGTAAGTCTTTCAGAACGGTTAAGGCCCCTACTCCGCCACCCCCTATACGGGAGTGGTCATAGGCCGCCTTTCCACTCCGTCGGAACATGCCCCGCCGGTTTTCATACTATGCATAGAGAGTAATCCCTTAACGGTATCTCGAATAAATCTTTCGGGTTCACTCCCGTTAGGCCGTGGACTGCGCCATATGAATTTGACCGTTGCAGGCCGTGATGCGTCAGTCTGTGCTTCGAAGCAGCGGCGATGGCATTGGAGCCTTCAGCGGCATCGCCCGCCGCAATCGCCGTCGGACACGCAAACCGGGTAAGGAGCGGCCGCAACCGGGAAACCGGGGGGCGGACAACGGGTAGGACGTCAGGAACACGCGCCGCAGAAAGGCACGGGGAGAGAGATGGAGCAGTACACCGGTCACTTCATGCAGCATTTGCCCTACCTGCGCCGCTATGCCCGCGCGCTGACCGGGACGAACGGGCGGGGGGACGCCTTGGTGACCCGCACCCTGGAATGGTACCTGGAGGCGGACGAGGATGAGACCGGCCGTGGCGAAGGTCTGTCGCGCGGCGCGCTCTACCGCCATCTGAACAAGCTTCAGGATGAAGAAGGCGCGCCGCCCGCGGTCGCTCCCTACCATCCGGTCGAATCCGCGCTGATGACGCTGGACGAGACCGATCGGCGGCTTTACCTGCTGGTCAATCTGGAGGATCTGCCGGTCGGTGACGCCGCCGCCGTCCTGGAGCTTCCTCCGGAAGACGCGCTGGAACGGCTGACCCACGCCCGCGAGCGCGTTCGCACCCGCCTGACCGCCACCATCCTGATCGTGGAGGATGACGCCATCATCGCCTACGACCTGGCGGAGACGGTGCGCGGCATGGGCCACATCGTCTGCGGCAACGCGGCGACGATGGACGAGGCGCTGTCGCTGGCGGCGGAGCACCGGCCGACGCTGGCGCTGATGGACATCCGGCTGGCCGACGGCGACAACGGGCTGGAGGTGGCGCGCGAACTGCGGGCCCGCCGCTTCCTGCCGGTGATCTTCGTCACGGCCTTCCCCGACGATCTGGCCAAGCACGGGCTGGAGCATCTGGGGCCGGTGATTCCGAAGCCCTTCACCCGCGACCAGATCGAACAGGCGATCACCCGTGCGGTGTTCATGCCGCAGCCGGAGGACGCTCACGCGACGGCGCAGCCCCACTGAGGGGCGGCGCCGCATGACGCGGGTGGCCTGGCGGAAGCAGGCTGGCGGAAGTGGCTTAGCGGAAAACGACGGTCTTGTTGCCGTTCAGCAGCACCCGGTGCTCCACGTGGTAGCGGACGGCGCGGGCCAGCACGATGTTCTCGATGTCGCGCCCGATGGCCACCAGGTCGTCGGGCGTCATCGTATGGTCGACACGCTCGGCCTCCTGCTCGATGATCGGGCCTTCGTCGAGGTTCGACGTGACGTAGTGCGCGGTGGCGCCGATCAGCTTCACGCCGCGGGCATGCGCCTGATGGTAGGGCTTGGCGCCCTTGAAGCTGGGCAGGAAGCTGTGGTGGATGTTGATGACCCGGCCGGCCATCCGCTCGCACAGCGCACCCGACAGCACCTGCATGTAACGGGCGAGCACGACGAGGTCGACCTTCTCCTCCTCCACGATCTCCAGCAGGCGGGATTCCTGCTGCACCTTGTTGTCGGGGCCGACCGGCAGGTGGTGGAACGGGATGTTGTGCCAGGCCGCCAGCTGGTAGAAGTCCCGGTGGTTGGAGACGATGGCCGGGATTTCGATCGGCAGGTAGCCGGTGCGGTAGCGGTACAGCAGGTCGTTCAGGCAGTGGCCGAACTTCGACACCATGATCAGCACGCGCGGGCGGCGCCGCGCGTCGTGGATCTTCCAGGTCATACCGAAGCGTTCCGCCACCTGGGCGGCGAACTCGGCCTCCAACTGCTCCTTCGTCGGGCCGGCCGGGTTGCCGTTGAAGCTGACGCGCATGAAGAACAGGCCGGAGATGCGGTCGCCGAACTGCGCGCTGTCGATGATGTTGCAGCTCCGCTCCGCCAGGAAGCCGGACACCGCGAAGACGATGCCGACGGTGTCGGGGCAGGAAACGGTGAGGATATAGTCGGAGCCGGTCTCAGACATCGCGCGTCCACCATGACGTACAGCATGAAAAGGGGGAGGCTTCCCTAGCACGAACGCCGCGATGTTGCACCCGCTTCATGAGCGATCCCGCACATGGCTGCACCGTCAAGCGGGATTGCCCCGGATATCCGGCCGGCCCACGCCGCTCTGGCGCCCGCCGCCCGGCGGTGCGACAATCGGCACAGTGCGCAACGGTCGGCAGAAACAGGGCGGAGTCACCCCATGGCATCCGGCGGCAAGATCATCGGCGAATACAGCAAGGGCAAGGTCGACAAGCTGCTGACGGCCGATGCCGCCGACAGCAGCCGAAGCCAGCGCATCCGCCGCTTCCTGGAAAACATGGATGCCGCCATCCTGGAGGCCAACTGCGAGGTCATCGGGCGCGAGTTGCCGAACCTGAACCGGGACTCCTTCCTGCGGATGGCGGTGCGGGTCGCCGAACTGCGCGCCGACTATATCCGCGCCGGCCTGCACATGTCGGAAGCCCGCCATCCGGAACAGTCCGCCGTCGCCGAACTCGCCCGCCTGCGCACGGCTTACGAGGAAATGCTGGCGGTCTACGAAGCGGCCGAGCGGGTGATCGAACGCGGCTACGCGAAGCTGGGGTGAATACCCCGGAAACAAAAACCCCTCCTCCGCGGACCTGCGGAGAAGGGGAGCGACCGATCGATTTCGAAATCGGCCACGTCGAATTCAGTGGCAACCTCCATAGCGACGCCCGGTGGCCGGGATAGCGGCCGGGTACCGGGGGTCAGACGTCGCGGAAGTGTTCCAACTCACGTCGCAGGCTGGTTGCTTCCTGCCGAAGGCCGACGATCCGGCCGGCATCAGGCCTCGGCTGCTGTTTCTCGCGTTCGAGCTCACCCTCGACTTCGCGCTGCTCTTGCCGGATGATGTTGAACAAGGCTTTCCTCAACATCGACACCTCCCGAGCTGATCGCTAAAATTTTAGCGCTTTTTCAGACTGTCATCAAGCAATCAATCACGTCTGTCGAATCCTCGTTCCGTCAAGTCTGCCCGGATGACGGGACGCTCACAAATATTCAGGAATGGTAACCTGCCCGGCCTTGACAATACTTATTCGTCACCGCATTGGTTAACGAATCGGGGTAGAGCAACGGATAGGGCGATCGCACGTCGCAGCCCTTCCTTCACTTGCAGCACGGTATTTTTCGCCATGGATCGTCGACAGCTGCTTGGGCTCGGGCTGAGCAAGCTTTGGTTAACCGCGTTCGGTGCGGCGGGGCTCGCGCTGGCGCAGCCTCTCTCGTCCGGCTCCGCCCTCGCCGGCCAGCAGCGGCCGGAGCGCAAGCCGGCCAGCGGCACTTCGCCACAGTCCACCCCACGGTCCCGGCTGGTGATGCTCGATCCCGGCCACGGCGGCGCCGACCCCGGCGCCATCGGCACCCGCGGCACCCACGAGAAGGCGGTGACGCTGGACATCGCCCGCGAGGTCGCACGCCTGCTGGCCGAGCGGCACGGCATCACGGCGAAGCTGACGCGGCGCGACGACCGCTTCCTGGCGCTGGACGAACGGGTGGCATTGACGCGCACGGCCGGAGCCGACCTGTTCGTGTCGATCCACGCCGACAGCGCCCCCAATGCCGATGCCCGCGGCATGTCGGCCTACATCCTGTCCGAAAAGGCGTCCGACGCCTTCGCCTCCCGCCTTGCCCAGCAGGAGAACGAGGCGGACCGATTCGGCAAGCGGGGGACCGGCGGCGGCAACCGCATCGTCAAGGACATCCTGATGGACCTGACGGCGCGCCACACCCGCCATGCCTCGCTGGCCGCCCGCCAGCTTCTGGTTGAAGGGGCGGGGAAGGAGCTTCGCCTGCTCGACAACCCGATGCGCGCGGCGAATTTCGCGGTGCTGAAGGCGCCGGACGTGCCATCGGTGCTGGTGGAGACCGGTTTCCTGTCCAACCCGAAGGACGAGGAAATCCTGAGCGATCCCACGGCGCGCCGGGTGGTTTCCCGCGTCCTGGCGCGAGAAATCGCGAGCGTGCTCTCCAGCCCAGCTTTCGCCTGATTTTGCCCTGAGACTGCCCGAAGCGTTGCGGCGATCATCCCTTCGCAGCCGCAGCGACTGCAACATCCGTGCATCACCTGGGGACAAAGTGACGATGACTGGTGAAGGCTCCGAATTTCCCCATTGCAAACGCCGTTCCGCCGTGACTTTTTCCGGCCGCGCGCCGCATCCGCCCGGCGCTCGGCACGCTGGCGAAGGGAGGCACGCTGTGACGGGTTTGAGCCGCCTTGGGACGTTGTTCGCGCTCGCCTGCACGGCCGGGGTTTCGCTGGCCGGCTGCGGGCCTCTGCTGCTCGGCACCGCCGGCGGCGCCGCGGTGGTGGCGTCGCAGGAACGCGGCTTCGGCGGCTTCGTCAGCGACACCGAAATCCGTGCCCGCATCAACTCGCTGTGGCTGCAGCATTCGGTCGACATGACCAACCGGATCGGGCTGACGGTCGACCAGGGCCGCGTGCTGCTGACCGGCCGCGCCGCCGACCCGCAGATGCGGCTCGACGCGGTGCGCCTCGCCTGGCAGGCGCAGGGCGTCAAGGAAGTCATCAACGAGATCCAGATCGACAACGGCTCCAGCATCGTCGACACCGCGCGCGACACCTGGATTTCGACCCAGCTTCGCAGCCGGATCACGTTCGATGCGGATATTCATAGCCAGAACTACAGCATCGATACCGTCGATGGCGTTGTCTATCTGATGGGTGTCGCCGCTTCTCAGGAAGAGCTGGACCGCGCGATCCAGCACGCCCGTTCGGTTCCCAACGTTCAACGCGTCGTCAGCTACGTCCGTCTGCTCTCAAACCTCCAGGGTTGAAACCCGACCGCCATGGCCTCCGCCCTTTCCCGCGTCCTCGCCGCACTCCGCACCGCCACCGTCGCCGCCGCCCTGATCCTGCCGGCGGCGGCCGTGGCCGGTCCCGTTATGGCGCAGGACGCGGTGACGGGCGAGGCCGTGACGGGAGGCGCCGTGACGGGCGGCGCCGTGATGGCGGGCGTCGTGACGGAGGATGGCGGCGGGGCGGACAACCCTACCGCCGGCACGCCCGGCCCGGCCAACCGCCTGTTCGTCCAGGCTCTGCAGCTGATCCGGCAGGCCGACAACACCTTCGACGTCGCCGAGGAGTCCCGCCTGCTGAAGGAGGCGGACAAGCTGTTCAACGAGATCGTGACGAAATATCCCGACAGCCCGCTGGCGGTACAGCTCGTCACCAACCAGTTCGTCGGCGACTTCGATTTCTACGAATTCCGTTCGCGCATCCGGGCGCTGGTCTGCAACGACGCGCTGGGCAGCCTGTGCTTCCTCCACCGCATCGGCGAGATGCTGCCGCCGGTGGAGACGCCGATCAATGCCGCCCGCTGGGACTGGCTGTCGCTGGCCGTCGCCTACCAGCAGCTGGGCGATCCCGGCCGCGCCAAGGAGATCATGGCCCCCTTCGTCAGCGCGGTGCGCCGCGGCGGCGTCGCCGACAGCTCCGGCCAGGATCTGTTCGTCGCCCGCGCGCTGTCGCTGATGGGTCAGACGCCGCTGGCGCTCGACATCACCCGGCAGATCAACGACTGCTCCACCCGCATCTACAACCTCGCCGACATCGCCAAGGCGGCGTCCTGGCGCGGTGACGCCGCGTTGACCAACGCGCTGGCGGACGAGGCCAAGAACTATGCGTCCAGCCACAACTGCGCCTGGGAGCTTGGACTGGTCGCCCAGTCGCTGCTGCGCGCCGGCAAGGAGGCGCAGGCCCGCACCCTGTTCCTGAACACGGTCGAGACGCAGTTCTCCAAGTTCAAGGAAACCCGCGGCGACTGCTGCCCGCCGGAACTGGCGGTGGCCGCCGCCGACATCGGCGAGCCGAAGCTGGCGCTGGGCCTGCTCAGCACCGTGCAGGACGAGAATCCCTGGACGATCCCGGCCGTGCTCGGACGACTGGCCAAACGCGGCGAGACCGGCATGGCTGTCGCCTATGCCGAGCAGGTGGCCGATATCGACACCCGTGGCGAGGCCTTCGCCGAACTGGTCGAGGCCGCGATGAAACGCGGCGAGCCGGCTGCGGCCAACGATTTGATGAACCGCCTAAACAAGCTGGTCGACGATGCAGCCGGCCGCCGGCCGGGGTTGCTGGCGCAGCGGGCGAAGGCGGAGAAGGCCTTCTACAACGATGACCGCTGGCGCCGCAGCTTCCAGCTGGCGATCAACGCCGCGGAAAAGGCCAGCAACTTCGTCCGCCGCGACATCGGCGCCCCGCTGCTGGCCGCGCTGGTCCGGATCGAGTCCGGCCTGCCGATGCTGGACTGAGGGGGGAGTTCCCTCACCCCACCGCCAGCACCAGCTTGCCGACATGCTGGTTGCTCTCCATCAGCCGATGGGCGTCGGCTGCATATTCGAGCGGGAATACCTCGTGGACGACCGGCTTGATCCGCCCCTCGGCGATCAGCGGCCAGACGCGGGCCTTGAGCTGCTCGGCCACCGCCTGCTTGTAGGCGACCGGGCGCGCCCGCAGGGTGGAGCCGGTCAGCACCAGCCGCTTGGTCATGACGGGGAAGAAATTCACGGTCGCCGTCGCTCCTCGGACGAAGCCGATGCAGACATAGCGTCCCTCGACCGCCAACGCGTCGATGCTGCGGGCGACGTAATCGCCGCCGACGATGTCGAGCACGACATTCACGCCCGCCCCGCCGGTCGCTTCCTTGACCACCGCGACGAAATCCTCGGTGCCATAGTCGATGCCCCGCTCGGCCCCCAGCCGGACGCAGGCGCCGCATTTCTCCGCCCCGCGGGCGGTGGCGAAGACCCGCGCACCGAAAGCGGCGCCAAGCTGGATCGCCGTGGTGCCGATGCCGGACGTGCCGCCATGGACCAGCAGAGCCTCGCCGGGCTGGAGCGCACCGCGCTCGAACACATTCGACCAGACGGTGAAGAAGGTCTCCGGCAAGGCCGCCGCCTCTGCCATAGACAGGCCGGCGGGGATCGGCAGGCATTGGGCGGCGGGCACGACGCAGAACTCGGCATAGCCGCCGCCGGCCAGCAGGGCGCAAACGGGGTCGCCGACGGACCAGCCCTCCACCCCCTCGCCCAGTGCATCGACGGTGCCGGCGACCTCCAGGCCGGGGATGTCGCTGATACCCGGCGGCGGGTTGTATTTGCCGAGCCGCTGGAGCACGTCCGGCCGGTTGACGCCGGCGGCCTGGACCGCGATGCGGATCTCGCCGGGCGCCGGATCGGGGACCGGGCGGCGCGCCGGGACCAGCACCTCCGGCTTGCCGGGCTGGCTCACTTCGATCGCGGTCATGCTTCTGGAGTCTGTCATTCGGATCGTCCCCTGCCCTGTCGTCGTGATGGATTTGGGGCACTGTGTCGCTGCGGAGGAAGGTGCGTCCACGCGGCGATGGATCCGATTTCGTCCTGCGGAAAAGTCAAAAAAATGGCCGTGCTGTCATCAGCACGGCCAGTCTCCGAGAGAAGCGCGAACATGCAAAACAACACATCCGCCCGATGAGAAAGGAACGCCTTTCCCGAGACAGACAATCGCACCAACCTGCCGGTAACTCCCGAGAAATCGACCTCTTTTCCATTCCGTGGAAACGGCTTTATTTCCAAGAAAGAAGGCCGCGCTCCGTCAGGAACGCGGCCTTTAGTGCGCCAGGGAGGATATGCCGACGTGCACCACCTGCCGTCAGCTCTTGGCGTCTCGCATGCTGCTTGACCGTGTGTGGACTGGATCAGTTCGGAACCGGAACGCGCCCGCCCAGTTCCTGCGTCACCGCCGCGGCGGCGCGCTTGACCATCTCGCCCAGGGCGCGCAGCCGCGCATCCTCGATGCGCCGGCTGGAGCCGGAGAGCGACAGGGCTCCCATCACACGGGAATTCTCGTCGAAGATCGGGGCGGCGACGCAGCGCAGGCCCGACACCCGCTCCTCCTGGTCCAGGGCATAGCCGCGCGAACGGACCAAAGTCAGGTCGCGGTACAGCGCCGGCAACGACGACAAGGTGCTGCGGGTGAACTGGCGCATGCCGCGCTGGGTCACGATGGTCTGCACCTTGGTCTCGGTCATGCCGGCCAACAGGGCCTTGCCGACGGCGGAGCAATGCAGCAACGTGCGGTCGGTCTGCGGCACCGCGACCTGGGCGGCGCGGGGACCGCCGACGCGGGCCAGATAGAGCGCCTCGCCGTTCTCCTCGACCGCCAGATTGACGATCTCGCTGCTCTCCTCCATCAGGCGGCGCATGCGGGGACGGGCGACATCGACCAGATTGCGGGTCTTCAGGAAGTTGGCGCCGGTCATATAGGCCTGGACGCCGACCACCCAGCCGCGCGCGCTCTGGTCGAAGCGGACGTAGCGCTCGTACTGCAGGGTCGTCAGCAGGCGGTGGGTGGTGGAAGGCGACAGGTTCGCCGCTTCCGCCAGCTCGGTCAGGGTCATCGGACCATCATTGGCGCCGAGAATGGTTAGAATGTTCAGCGCGCGGCAGAGCGACTGCACCACCTGTCCGCGCTCGGCCTTGGCGTCGGCCTTGCCGTTGTCGTTCTTCTCGCGCGGCGCCTCGATGATCGCCGACTTGATGATCGCCGCGGCGCCCTCGCTGGGGTCGTCGTGGATGATCCGGCGTGCGATGGCGGCGGCGGTCATGCTGTTGGTGCGGGCTTGCGCTTTCATGTCCCATCTCCCTCGGGGTCCGGCGCGTTTGTTGCGCCTGTCTGTTGCGGCTGATGGCGTGAGTGACAGAAGCTTCGCTTGAACCGCGGGACCGTCGCGAACGGCGGCCCCGCGGGGTACCGGTCAACCTTTGAAAATCGACTGCATGGTGGAGCCCAGGCTGGCGGGGCTGTCGGCGACGGCGATGCCGACCGACTTCATGAAGTCGATCTTGAAGTCGGCGGTGTCGTTGCCGCCGGAGATCACCGCGCCGGCATGGCCCATGCGGCGGCCCGGAGGAGCCGTGCGACCGGCGATGAAGCCGACGACCGGCTTCTTCGTGCCCGAGGCCTTGATGAACTCGGCGCCGCGGACTTCGGCGTCACCGCCGATCTCGCCGATCATGATGATGCCCTCGGTCTCCGGGTCCTTCACGAACAGCTCCAGGCTGTCGACGAAGTTGGTGCCGTTGACCGGGTCGCCGCCGATGCCGATGCAGGTGGTCTGGCCGAGGCCCGCCGCCGTGGTCTGCGCGACGGCCTCATAGGTCAGCGTGCCGGAGCGCGAGACGATGCCGATCTTGCCGCGCTTGTGGATGTGGCCCGGCATGATGCCGATCTTGCACTCGTCCGGCGTGATGATGCCGGGGCAGTTCGGGCCGATCAGGCGGGTCTTGGAACCGTCGAGCGCGCGCTTGACGCGGACCATGTCCAGCACCGGGATGCCTTCGGTGATGCAGACCACCAGCGGGATCTCGGCGTCGATCGCTTCCAGGATCGCGTCGGCCGCAAACGGCGGCGGCACGTAGATCACGGAGGCGTTCGCACCGGTCTTCTCGACCGCCTCATACACGGTGTCGAAGATCGGCAGGTCGAGGTGCTTGGCGCCGCCCTTACCCGGGGTCACGCCGCCGACCATCTTGGTGCCGTAGGCGATGGCCTGCTCGGAATGGAAGGTGCCCTGGGCTCCGGTGAAGCCCTGGCAGATCACCTTAGTGTTCTTGTCGACGAGAACAGCCATGTTACGCGGCCTCCTTCACGGCCTTGACCACCTTCTCGGCGGCATCGGCGAGGTTGTCGGCCGAGAGGATCGGCAGGCCGGATTCGGCCAGGATCTTCTTGCCCAGATCGACGTTGGTGCCTTCCAGGCGCACCACCAGCGGAACGTGCAGGTGCACTTCGCGCGCCGCGGCGACCACGCCCTCGGCGATCACGTCGCAGCGCATGATTCCGCCGAAGATGTTGACCAGGATGCCTTCGACGTTGCTGTCGGACAGGATCAGCTTGAAGGCCGCGGTGACGCGCTCCTTCGTGGCGCCGCCGCCGACGTCGAGGAAGTTGGCCGGCTCGCCGCCATACAGCTTGATGATGTCCATGGTGGCCATCGCCAGGCCGGCGCCGTTCACCATGCAGCCGATGTTGCCGTCGAGCTTGACGTAGTTGAGGTCGTGCTTGGCCGCCTCGATCTCCGCCGGATCCTCTTCGGCTTCGTCGCGCAGGGAGGCGACGTCTTTGTGGCGGAACAGCGCGTTGTCGTCGAAGCTCATCTTGGCGTCGAGCGCCAGGATGTCGCCGGCCCCGGTGACGATCAGCGGGTTGATCTCGACGATGGCGCAGTCCAACTCTGTGAAGGCCCTGTAGGCGGCGCTGATGAAGCGCGCGGCGGCCGAAACCTGCTTGCCTTCCAGGCCCAGCGCGAAGGCGACCTTGCGGGTATGGTAGCCCTGGATGCCGGTGACCGGGTCGACGGCGACCTTGACGATCTTCTCCGGCGTGTTGTGGGCGACCTCCTCGATCTCCATGCCGCCTTCGGTCGAGGCGATGATGGTGACGCGGCCGGTGGCACGGTCGATCAACAGGCCGAGATACAGCTCGCGCTTGATGTCGGCGCCTTCCTCGACATAGAGGCGCTTCACTTCCTTGCCCGAAGGTCCAGCCTGCTTGGTGACCAGCACCCGGTTCAGCATTTCCGCGGCGTTGGACGCCACTTCGCCGATCGACTTGACGACACGGACGCCGCCCTTGCCGTTCGGGTTGTCCTGGAACCGGCCGGCACCGCGGCCGCCGGCGTGGATCTGCGACTTCACCACCCAGACCGGACCGCCCAGCTCGCGGGCGACCGATTCAGCCTCTTCCGGGGTGAAGGCCACGCCACCGCGCGGAACGGCGACGCCGTACCCCCGCAGCAGATCCTTGGCCTGATATTCGTGGATGTTCATGGTTTGCGTCTCTGAATTTGTCTTTTGGAGGCCGCGGGGAGCCGGAAATGCATCGGCTGACGGGCGGCGGATTTTTAAAAGTCCGGGCTTCGGCTCTCAGGCGACCGGGAAGGGGACGGTCGGGGGAGAGGGAGGCGCGGTGGTATGAATGTCGTAGGCGTATCAAATGTCAGGTTCTGGCCCCCTCCCCGACCCTCCCCCGCTTCGCGGGAGAGGGAGTAAGTGCAAGGGCGGCGGCAGTCCCCTCTCCCTCGATCGGACCGGCCTTCGGCCGGCCGAGGGGGGAGGGTTAGGGAGGGGGCAGAGGGCGTTACTCCGCCGCCAGCCGCTGCACGGCGCCGATGGCGCCGCTGTCGCGGATGTCCACGATCTCGCGCTCGCTGAAACCCAGCACGTCGCGCAGGATCTCGTCGGTGTGTTCGCCCAGCAGCGGGGAGCGGGTGACCTCCGTCGGGCTGTCGGACAGCTTGATCGGGTTGCCGACCGTCAGGTAGCTGCCGCGGGTCGGGTGCTCCACCTCGACCAGCGTACCAGTCTCGTAGAGCGACTTGTCCTCGGCGATCTCCTTCATCGACAGGATCGGGCCGCAGGGGATGTCGTACTTGTTGAGGATGTCCATGACCTCGAACTTGGTCAGGGTCTTGGTCCAGTCCTCGACGGTCGCGAAGATGCTCATCAGGCGCGGCAGGCGGGCCACCGGGGTGGCATAGTCGGGATCGGTGATCCACTCCTCCTTGCCGATGACCTTGCAGATCGACTTCCACACCGGCGCCTGGGCGATGAAGTAGATGTAGGCGTTGGGATCCGTCTCCCAGCCCTTGCATTTCAAGATCCAGCCCGGCTGGCCGCCGCCCGACGCGTTGCCGGCGCGCGGCACGGTGTCGCCGAACTCGCCGTTCGGGTATTGCGGGTATTCCTTCATCGGCCCGTGGGCCAGGCGCTGCTGATCGCGCAGCTTGACGCGGCACAGGTTCAGCACGGCGTCCTGCATGGCGGCCAGCACCTTCTGGCCCCGGCCGGTTTCCTTGCGCTGGTACAGCGCGGTGACGATGCCCAGCGCCAGATGCAGACCGGTGCCGCTGTCGCCGATCTGGGCGCCGGTGACCATGGGCGGGCCGTCGTCGAAGCCGGTGGTCGAGGCGGCGCCGCCCGCACACTGAGCGACGTTCTCGTACACCTTGCAGTTCTCGAACGGCCCGGGACCGAAGCCCTTGACCGACGCGACGATCATCGCGGGGTTCAGTTCCTGGATGCGTTCCCAGGTGAACCCCATGCGATCGAGCACGCCGGGGGCGAAGTTTTCGACCATCACGTCGCAGGTCTTGATCAGCGACTCCAGCACCTCCTTGCCCTTGGGCGTCTTGGTGTCGAGCGTGATGGACCGCTTGTTGTGGTTCAGCATGGTGAAATACAGGCTGTCGGCGTCCGGCAGGTCGCGCAGCTGGCTGCGGGTGATATCACCCTCGCCCGGCCGTTCGACCTTGATGACGTCGGCGCCGAACCAGGCGAGCAACTGGGTGCAGGTCGGCCCCGACTGCACATGCGTGAAGTCGAGAATCCGCACGCCCTGAAGTGCCTTGCCCATGTATTTCTCCCCCTGCTTTTTAATGTCGTGTTGGTCGGACAGGCCGCTTTTCCAGGTTGCCCGTCAGGACGGCATCTTGCGGACCGAGCTGGTCGGGTTCAGGCTGCCGATGTTGCCGCTTTCGGTGCCGGCGGCCGGGTCGATGACGGCGTTGATCAGGGTCGGACGGCCGCTGTCCATCGCCTCGGTGACGGCGCGGTACAACTCGTCCGGGTTGGTGACATGGACGCCGACGCCGCCGAAGGCCTCCATCATCTTGTCGTAACGGGAGTCAGGCACGAAGACCATCGGCGACGGATCGGCCCCGCCGGTCGGGTTGACGTCGGTCCCGCGATAGATGCCGTTGTTGTTGAAGATGACGATGCAGACCGGCAGGTTGTAGCGGCAGATCGTCTCCACCTCCATGCCGGAGAAGCCGAAGGCGCTGTCGCCTTCCACCGCCAGAACCGGCTTGCCGCTTTCCACCGCGGCGGCGACGGCATAGCCCATGCCGACGCCCATGACGCCCCAGGTGCCGACGTCCAGGCGCTTGCGCGGCTCGTACATGTCGATGATGCCGCGGGCGAGGTCGAGGGTGTTGGCGCCCTCGTTGACCAGCATGGCGTCCGGACGCTCCTTGATGACGCGGCGGAGCGCGCCCAGCGCACCGTGGAAGTTCATCGGCGACGCGTTGCTCATCAGCTTCGGCGCCATCTTGGCGACGTTCTGCTCACGCTTGGCCGCGACGGTGGCCATCCACTCGGTCGGCGGGGTGAGCCCGCCCTCGATGCCCTTCAGCAGAACTTCCATGACCGAGGCGATGTCGCCGACCAGCGGAGCATGGATTTCGACGTTGCTGTCCATCTCCTTCGGCTCGATGTCGATCTGGATGAACTTCTTGGAGCCGGGCTTGCCCCAGGTCTTGCCCTTGCCGTGCGACAGCAGCCAGTTCAGCCGCGCGCCGACCAGCATGACCACGTCGGCGTCCTGCAGCACCAGCGAACGGGCGGCACCGGCCGACTGCGGGTGGGTGTCGGGCAGCAGGCCCTTGGCCATGCTCATCTGCAGGAAGGGGATGCCGCTCTTCTCGACGAAGGCGCGGATGGTGTCGTCGGCCTGGGCATAGGCAGCTCCCTTGCCGAAGATGACCAGCGGACGCTTGGCACCCTTCAGCAGGTCCAGCGCACGGTTCACCGCCTCGGCCGACGGATACTGCGCCGGGGTCGGATCGACCACCTTGACCAGCGACTTGGCGCCTTCCGCGGCGTCCATCACCTGCGAGAACAGCTTGGCCGGCAGGTCGAGATAGACGCCGCCCGGACGACCCGACACGGCGGCGCGGATGGCGCGCGCCACGCCGATGCCGATGTCCTGGGCGTGCAGGATGCGGAAGGCGGCCTTGCAGAGTGGCTTGGCGATGGCCAACTGGTCCATCTCCTCATAATCGCCCTGCTGCAGGTCGACGATCTCGCGCTCCGACGAGCCGCTGATGAGGATCATCGGGAAGCAGTTGGTGGTGGCGTTCGCCAGCGCGGTCAGGCCGTTCAGGAAGCCCGGGGCCGACACCGTCATGCAGACGCCCGGCTTCTTGGTCATGAAACCGGCGATCGCGGCGGCGTTGCCGGCATTCTGTTCATGGCGGAACGAGACGACGCGCATGCCCTCGGCCTGCGCCATGCGCAGCAGGTCGGAGATCGGAATACCGGGGACGACATACAGGTTGTTGATGTCGTTGAGCTTGAGCGCGTCGATGACGAGCTGGAAGCCGTCGGTCAGCGCCGGCGCGTCTTCGACAACAGATGCTTCCGTGGCCTGGTTCTTAGTGATCGTTGCAGCCGCAGTAGACATATGGGTGACTCCTCCCCGAGGCTCCAAAAAGGTTCAAGATCGGTTAGTCGAGGAAGGCGCAATGCCGTTCCACGTACTGTGCGAGACCGAGCGTGTGTTCCCGCACCCGACGTTCCGCGAGATCGGCATCGCGGGCGGCCAGCGCCTCGATGATGTCCCGATGTTCGTGGATGGACTGGTCGGCACGGTCGCCGAGGCCCATGGTCGCGCGGCGGATCGCACGCATATGGATGAAGAAGCGATCGGTCAGATCCGAGATCAGCGTGGAGCCCGAAGCCTGGACGATGCTTTGATGGAAGACGATGTTGGCGTCGGAATACTCGGCGACGTGTTCCGCCAACTCGGCTTTCGTATATTTGTCGAACGCGGCGTGCAGGAGCTCCAGCTTCTCCGTGGTGGCGTTTTCGACGAACAGGCGTGCCGCCATGCCTTCCAGGGCAGCACACACCGTGATCATCTCCACCAGTTCGGCCTTCGTCTTGCGCACCACGAAGATTCCGCGCCGCGGTTGGGAGCGGATGAACCCCTCCTGTTCCAGCAGTGCCATCGCCTCGCGCACCGGGGTGCGGCTGACACCCAACGCCTCGCACAGCCGGCGTTCGTCCAACCTGATCTCGCTGCTCTGGCCGTAGATGTTCATCTGCGTGATGGCCTGGCGCAGCGACTGGTAGGCCTTCGCCTTGAAACTCATCCCCTGTTCCAGGGGTTCGACACTGAATCTATCGCGGTTCATCACGGTTCCGACCCTTTGCGCGCCGACGCCGGCGGCGCCGCTTGTTGTCGTGAGCGTTCCTGTGCGAGCGTTCGGATGACGCCCTCTGATGCGTCGTTTAGAGCGGCGCGTCGTTTTGAATTATCGATACGGTATACCAGATGCCAGACACCCGCAAGGCCAATTGCGGGCACATCGAACTATTTCCGTTGCCGACTGAGTTGGCGCTTCATTTGTTCGATTTTTCTGGTCAATGCGCGATAATCGCCCTAATTTGGTGCTTCAGGATCGTACTTCGGGGGAAGGGACCCGCGCATGGCCGAAACCCAACATCTGGCCGGGGCCGCAGACAAGACGCCGTCCGCTGCAGCGGAGGAGGCGTCCGACCCGAACTTCATGACCTCGCTGGCCCGCGGCCTGTCGGTGATTCGTGCCTTCACGGAACGCGAGCCGAACCTGACCATCGCCGACATCGCGAAGATCACCGGCCTGCCGCGGGCGGCGGCGCGGCGCTGTCTGCTGACGCTGATGCAGTTGGGCTATGCCGGGTCGGACGGCCGAACCTTCTATCTGAAGCCGAAGATCCTGGCGCTGGGCTATTCCTTCCTGTCCTCGGCCCCGCTGGCGACGATCCTGGACCCGCTGATCGAACAGGTCAGCGGCGCCGTGCAGGAATCCTGCTCCGCCGCCGTGCTGGACGAAGACGACGTCGTCTACATCGCCCGTGCGGCGACAAAACGGATCATGTCGGTCGGGCTGAATGTCGGCAGCCGCCTGCCGGCCTACTGCACCTCCATGGGGCGCGTCCTGCTGGCGGCGCTGCCGGAGTCGGAGTTGGACGCCTATCTGGCGCGCGTCCCGCTGAAGCCCTACACGGAACGCACCATCACCGCGGCGGATGCCCTGAAGCGCGAGCTGGAGCGGGTGCGCGACCGCGGCTTCTCCCTGGTCGACCAGGAACTGGAACTGGGCCTGCGCTCCATCGCCGTGCCGATCCGCACGGCTTCGGGAGGCGTGGTCGCGGCGATGAACATCAGCGCCCAGGCCGCCCGCGTCACCTGCCCGGAGATGGAGGTGCAGTTCCTCCCCCACCTGCACCGCGCGTCCGAAGAAGCGCGGGTGCTGCTGGTGCGGTCACGGGGGGTGTGAGAGGCGGCAGTCTTGCCCCCTCCCCAACCCTCCCCCGCTTCGCGGGAGAGGGAGTCAGTCGCAGAGCGGCGGCAGTCCCCTCTCCCACCGAAGGTGGGGGAGGGTTAGGGAGGGGGCACCAGCGCCCGCTCTCTACAGGATCGTGTCCGGCGAGATCGCCGTCAGTGCCGCCTTGATCTTCGGCACGATATGGTCGGCGAAGGCCCGCACCTTGGCCGGCACCAGCGCGCGGTGGGGATAGAGAACCGCCAACGTCACCGGTTCCGGCGGAAACTCCGGCAGGACCGGCACCAGGGCTCCGCTGGCGAGATGCTCCGCCACCTCCCACAGCGGCTTCATGGCAATGCCGCGTCCGTCCAGCGCCCAGCCGGTCAGCACGTCGCCGTCGTCGGCGTCGAAGCGGCCCGACACCGGCAGCTTGACCGGCTCGCCGCCCTCCAGCACGCTCCATTGATATTGCTGGGTGCCGGGGAAGCGAAGCAGCAGGCAGTTGTGCCCGGAGAGGTCCGCCGGCTTCGATGGCCGGCCGCGCTCCGACAGGTAGGACGGCGCCGCCACCAGCACGCGGCGCACGTCGGCGATCTTGCGCACGACGAAGCTGGAATCCTTCAGCGCCGCCATCCGCACGGCCACATCCACCGCCTCGCGCAGCAGGTCCAGCAGATGGTCGGAGAGGCGCAGCCGCACCTCCACCAACGGATGCGCGGCGCAGAAATCCGGCACCAGCGGTGCCAGGATGCGGCGGCCGAAACCGAGCGGCGCCGTCACCCGCACACTGCCCGACGGCACGCCGGACCCGGCGGCGATGCTGCTGTGCGCACGCTCCACCGCCTCCAGAACCTCCAGGCAGCTTTGGTAAAAGTCCATCCCGGTTTCGGTCGCCTGCAACTGCCGCGTCGTGCGGTTCAGCAGCCGGACGCCGAGATGGGTTTCCAGTTGCTGGATGCGGTGACTGACCATGGCCGGCGACATGCGCAGGTTCCGTCCGGCGGCCGACAGGCTGCCCAGTTCGACGACGCGGACGAAGATGCGCATGTTCTCAAGCAACGCCATGCTCGCGCGGACTCCCTTTCGGACGATTGGGCCGGACTGGTGGGTTACGGATCGGCAGCGACGCTAGCACGGGCGAAACGGCGAGGGAATTTCCGCGACGCAGCATTACCGCCAAAAGAAAAGCCGCCGGAGCGCGTGAGCGCCCCGGCGGCTTTCCGGCCGGACGGGATGGGGCCGGACGGGATTGAGCCGTCAGACCAGAACGGTCTCGCTCTCCTCCACCGGCAGGTCGAGGATTTCCTCGAACTCGTTGACGCTGTCGATGTCGGTGCCCATGGCGATGTTGGTCACCCGCTCCAGCACCAGCTCGACGACCACCGGCACCTGATACTCGTCCATCCAGGCCTGGGCCTGGGCGAAGGCATCCTGGATACGGTCAGGCTCGGTGACGCGGATCGCCTTGCAACCCAGCCCTTCGGCCACCGCGACGTGGTCGACGCCATAGACGCCGATCTCCGGCGCGTTGATGTTCTCGAAGGACAGCTGCACCTGGAAGTCCATCTGGAAGGCGCGCTGCGCCTGCCGAATCAGGCCGAGATAGGCGTTGTTCACCAGCACATGGATGTAGGGCAGCTTGTGCTGGGCGCCGACCGCCAGCTCCTCGATCATGAACTGGAAGTCGTAGTCGCCGGACAGCGCAACGATGCGCCGCTTCGGATCGGCGACGCGGACGCCCAGCGCCGCCGGCAGGGTCCAGCCCAGCGGGCCGGCTTGGCCGCAGTTGATCCAGTGGCGCGGCTTGTAGACGTGCAGGAACTGCGCGCCGGCGATCTGCGACAGGCCGATGGTGGTGACGTAGGTGGTGTCCTGGCCGAAGGCGCTGTTCATCTCCTGATAGACGCGCTGCGGCTTCATCGGCACCTGATCGAAGTCGCTGCGGCGGTGCATCGACCGCTTGCGGCCCTGGCAATCCTTGACCCAGCCGCCGAGATCCTTGAAGCGGCCCTCCGCCTTCCACTCCCTGGCAACCTCGATGAACATGTCCAGCGCCGCGCCGGCGTCGGATACGATGCCGAGGTCCGGCATGAAGACGCGGCCGATCTGGGTCGGCTCGATGTCGACATGCACGAACTTGCGGCCCTTGGTGTAGACCTCGACCGAGCCGGTGTGGCGGTTGGCCCAGCGGTTGCCGATGCCCAGCACGAAGTCGGACTTCAGCATCGTCGCGTTGCCGTAGCGGTGGGCAGTCTGCAAGCCCACCATGCCGGCCATCAGCGGGTGGTCGTCCGGGATGGTGCCCCAGCCCATCAGGGTCGGGATCACCGGCACGCCGAGCAGTTCGGCGAACTCCACCAGCTTGTTTGACGCATCGGCATTGATGATGCCGCCGCCGGCCACGACCAGCGGGCGTTCCGCCGCCGCGAACATCGCCAGCGCCTTCTCGACCTGGGCACGGGTGGCCGAGGGCTTGTAGACCGGCAGCGGTTCGTAGGTCTCGTCGTCAAACTCGATCTCCGCCATCTGGACGTCGATCGGCAGATCGATCAGCACCGGGCCGGGACGGCCGCTGCGCATCAGGTGGAAGGCCTGCTGGAAGACGTAGGGCACCTGCGCCGGCTCCAGCACGGTCAGCGCCCATTTGGTCACCGGCCGGGCGATGTCCGGCACGTTGATGGCCTGGAAATCCTCCTTGTGCAGGCGGGCGCGCGGCGCCTGGCCGGTGATGCACAGGATCGGGATCGAGTCCGCGATCGCCGAATAGAGGCCGGTGATCATGTCGGTGCCGGCCGGGCCGGAGGTGCCGATGCACACGCCGATGTTGCCGGCCTTGGCCCTGGTGTACCCTTCCGCCATGTGCGAGGCGCCCTCGACATGGCGGGCCAGCACATGGCGCATGGTGCCGCGCCGCTGCATCGCCGCGTAGAAGGGGTTGATCGCGGCGCCGGGGACGCCGAAGCAGACGTCGATGCCCTCCCGCTCCAGCACCCGCACCGCCGCTTCCGCCGCCGTCATTCTCGCCATCGCTCGACTCCTCACCAAACGCGATTGTTCGTGAGGACAGCTAAGCGCGCTGATGGTGTGTGCGGCAAACCAATGGATTGCCTTTTCCACAGGCTGGAAAGCGGCGCCGAAAGGGGAATCAGCTGCCGCGGTAGGTCGAATAGGCCCAGGGCGAGACCAGCAGCGGCACATGATAGTGCTGGGATGCGTCCTTGATGCCGAAGCGCAGCGGCACCTCGTCGATGAAGTCGGGGCCATCACCGTCGATCGTGCCGATGCGGCGGAAATACTCGCCGGCCATGAACAGCAGCTCGTAGCGGCCGGGCTGGAAGGCGTCGCCCTGGAGCGCCGGGGCGTCGAGCCTACCGTCGGCGTTGGTGGTGAACTCGCCAAGGACCGTGCCGCTGTCGAGCGCCGTCAGGCGGATGCGCATGCCCGGCGCCGGACGGCCGGCGGCGATGTCGAGGACGTGGGTGGTCAGGCGGCCCATGGGGCGGTCTCCGCAGCGATGCATCTCTGGATGCCACAGCTTAAGCCCAACCATCCTCCCCTGCCCACCCGCGAAAATCCGGAAACTGTCTTCACCCCTGCGCCCAATCCGCCGATTGAACCCCCTGCAGCCAATGGCTTAGCGTAGTCCCCGCTTCGACCGCAGCGCAGAAGAGCGAGACGACGATGACCGAAACCGCTTACCCCCGCGACATGATCGGCTATGGCGCCACCCCGCCGCAGGCCAACTGGCCGGGCGGCGCCCGTGTGGCGGTGCAGTTCGTCATCAATTACGAGGAGGGCGGCGAGAACTGCGTCCTTCACGGCGATGCGGCGTCGGAAGCCTTCCTGTCGGAGATCGTCGGTGCCCCGCCGATTCCGGGCGCCCGTCACATGAACATGGAGTCGATCTACGAATACGGCTCCCGCGCCGGCTTCTGGCGGCTGCACCGCCTGTTCACCGAGCGCAACCTGCCGGTCACCGTCTATGGCGTCGCCATGGCGCTGGAGCGCAATCCGGAGGTCGTCGCCGCCATGAAGGCCGCGGGCTGGGAGATCGCCACCCATGGCTGGCGCTGGATCGACTACCAGCATCTGCCGGCGGAGGTGGAGCGCGAGCACATGCTGCGCGCCATCGAGGTCCACACCCGCGTCACCGGCGAGCGCCCGCTCGGCTGGTATCTCGGCCGCTGCAGCCCGAACACCTGGCGGCTGGTCGCCGAGGAAGGCGGCTTCGTCTACAACGCCGATTCCTACGCCGACGACCTGCCCTATTGGGACGACAGCCATGGTCGGCCGCAGCTGATCGTGCCCTACACGCTCGACGCCAACGACATGCGCTTCGCCACCAACCAGGGCTTCAACAGCGGCGACCAGTTCTTCGCCTACCTGAAGGACAGCTTCGACACGCTGTATGCGGAGGGCGAAAGCGCGCCGAAGATGATGTCGGTCGGCCTGCATTGCCGTCTGGTCGGCCGTCCCGGCCGCGCCGCGGCGCTGGCCCGCTTCCTCGATTACGTGCGCAGCCATAAGAAGGTCTGGGTGGCGACCCGGCTCGACATCGCTCGCCACTGGATCGCCGAACACCCCTACGCCCCGAAGTGAGGCCCCCGATGCCCTACAGCCTGGACGATCTGAACAGTATGGACCGCGCCGCCTTCGTCGCGGCCCTGGGCTCGGTGTTCGAGGAAAGCCCCTGGGTGGCCGAAGCCGCCTGGGAGAAGCGCCCCTTCGCCGATGCCGCGGGTTTGCGCGCGGCGATGACCGACATCGTGCGTACTGCGGGACCGGAGCGGCAGCGCGCGCTGATCCTGTCCCACCCCGACCTCGCCGACCGCGCCAGCCGCCCGGCCAACCTGACCGCCTTCTCGCAGACCGAACAGGCGAAGGCGGGCTTGAACGAGTTGACGGACGTGGAGGCACAGGAGCAGCGTGACCTGAACCGCGCCTATCGCGAGCGCTTCGGCTTCCCCTTCATCATGGCGGTGCGCTTCAGCAGCAAGCAGGAGATCCTCGCGGCGATGCGCGAGCGCGTGGCGAACGATCCGGAGGTGGAGTTCGGCCGGGCGCTGGAGGAGATCTACAAAATCGCGGGGTTCAGGCTGGACGATCTGGTGGTGGGGTAGCGTCGGCTGGCGATTGCCCCCTCCCCGACCCTCCCCCGCTGCGCGGGAGAGGGTGCCTTCTGCGAAGCGGCGGCAGTTCCCTCCACCGCCAAAGGCGGGGGAGGGTTAGGGAGGGGGCATTCGAAGCCGACACCCCTTCAAAAACGAAAGCGCGCCGCCCCAACCGGAGCGGCGCGCTTTACCATCCCACAACCTCTAAGCCTCCATCGCCTTCACCACCTCTTCCGTCACCTTCTTCGCATCCCCGAACAGCATCATGGTGTTCGGCCGGAAGAACAGCTCGTTCTCCACACCGGCATAACCGGCGGCCATGCCGCGCTTGATGAAGAACACCGTCTTGGCCTTCTCCACGTCCAGGATCGGCATGCCGTAGATGGCGCTCGACGGATCGGTCTTGGCCGCAGGGTTGGTCACGTCGTTGGCGCCGATGACGAAGGCCACATCCGCCGTGCCGAAGTCGCGGTTGATGTCCTCCAGCTCGAACACCTCGTCGTAGGGCACGTTGGCTTCCGCCAGCAGCACATTCATGTGACCGGGCATGCGGCCCGCCACCGGGTGGATGGCGTACTTCACGTCCACGCCTTCATGCTTCAGCACGTCGGCCATTTCACGCAGGGCATGCTGCGCCTGCGCCACCGCCATGCCGTAGCCGGGGACGATGATGACCGACTGGGCGTTCTTCATGATGTAGGCGGCGTCTTCGGCCGAGCCGGCCTTGACCGAGCCCTGCGGCCCCTTGGTCGCACCGCCGGCAGCGGCACTCTCGCCGCCGAAGCCGCCGAGGATGACGTTGAAGATCGAGCGGTTCATGCCCTTGCACATGATGTAGGACAGGATCGCGCCCGAGGAGCCCACCAGCGCGCCGGTGATGATCAGCAGGTTGTTCTGCAGGGTGAAGCCGATGCCGCAGGCCGCCCAGCCGGAATAGCTGTTCAGCATCGAGATGACCACCGGCATGTCGGCGCCGCCGATCGGCAGGATCAGCAGGAAGCCGAGAGCCAGCGCCACCAGCACGATCAGCCACATCGCGGCCGACGAGTTCGACTGCACCAGCCAGATGATCAGGATGACGGTCAGCACGCCCAGCGCCGCGTTCAGCGGGTGCTGCATCGGGAAGACCAGCGGCTTGCCGGTGACGAGGCCCTGCAGCTTGGCGAAGGCGACCAGCGAGCCGGTGAAGGTGATCGCACCGATGGCGGTGCCGAGCGCCATCTCGACCAGCGAGCCCTTGGCGATGGCACCGGCCACGCCGATGCCGTAGGCCTCCGGCGAGTAGAAGGCGGCGAGCGCCACGAAGACGGCGGCAAGACCGACCAGCGAGTGGAAGGCGGCGACCAGCTGGGGCAGCGCCGTCATCTCGATCTTCTTGGCCACCACATAGCCGATGGCGCCGCCGATGGCGATGCCGAGCACGATCATCCAGTAGGACTGGACAATGGGCGAGGCCAGCGTGGTCAGGATGGCGATGGTCATGCCGACCATGCCGTAGATGTTGCCCTGGCGCGAGGTTTCCGGGCTGGACAGCCCGCGCAACGCCATGACGAAGCAGATGGAGGCGACGAGATAGAGAAGGGCCGACAAGGTTTCCATGGTCTTACTTGCCCTTCTTCTTGAACATGGAGAGCATGCGCTGGGTCACGAGGAAGCCGCCGAAGATGTTGACGCTTGCCAGGATGACGGCGAGGAAGCCCAGGACCTTGGAGAAGCCAAAGCCTGCGGGACCGGCGGCGATCAGCGCGCCGACGATGATCACCGAGGACACGGCGTTGGTGACGGCCATCAGCGGCGAGTGCAGGGCCGGGGTGACGCGCCAGACGACGTAGTAGCCGACGAAGCAGGCCAGCACGAGCACCGTCAGGCCGGTGACGAAGAAGTCGCCGTGGCCGGCAACCTCGGTGACGGGAACCGGCGACAGCTGCGCCACCTGCAGGGCCAGCGCGTCGACCTGATTGGTCAGGGCCGCCAGGGTCTGGCGGAACGCGGCGATGTTGCTTGCGGGATCCGGGTGTTCCATGGGATCCGCCTCCTCACGCGGGTTGCGCTTCGCGGGCGTCCGCGAAGGCAGGATGCACGATGGCGCCGTCGCGGGTCAGCGCGATGGCCTTGACGATCTCGTCGTCCCAGTTGACGGCCACGCCCGTCTCCCCAGAGTCCTTTGGGCCGTGCAGCGAGGTCAGCAGCGCCAGCAGGTTCTTGGCGTAGAGCAGCGAGGCACTCTCGGCGATGCGGCTGGCGTAGTTGGCATGGCCGACGATCTTCACGCCGTTGGCCGTGGTCACAACCTCGCCCAGCTTGGCGCCCTCGACGTTGCCGCCCTGCTCCACCGCCAGATCGATGATGACCGAACCCGGCTTCATCGACGCCACATGCTCCGCCGTCACCAGGATCGGCGCCTTGCGGCCGGGGATCAGCGCGGTGGTGATGACGAGGTCCTGCTTCTTGATGTGCTCGGCGACCAAGGCTGCCTGCTGGCGCTTGTAGTCGTCCGACATCTCCTTGGCGTAGCCGCCGACGGTCTCCGCCTGCTTGAACTCGTCGTTCTCGACGGCGACGAAGCTGCCGCCCAGCGACTGGACCTGCTCCTTCACCGCCGGGCGAACGTCGGTGGCCGAAACGATGGCGCCGAGGCGCTTGGCGGTGGCGATGGCCTGCAGGCCGGCGACGCCGACGCCCATGATGAAGGCACGCGCCGGCGGAACGGTGCCGGCGGCGGTCATCATCATCGGGAAGGCGCGGCCGTATTCCGAGGCGGCATCGACGACGGCCTTGTAGCCGGCGAGGTTGGCCTGGGAGGACAGCACGTCCATGACCTGGGCGCGGGTGATGCGCGGCATGAACTCCATGGCGAAGGCGTTCACGCCGGCATCGGCGTAGGCCTTCACATGGTCGCGGCTGTTGTAGGGGTTGAGGATGGCGAACAGCAGCGTGCCCCGGCGCATCAGCGCCAGTTCGTCCACGTCCCCTTCCGCGGCGATCAGCGGACGCTGCACCTTCAGCACGATGTCGGCATCAGCCAGCGCGGACGCGGCATCGGCGGCGATGGCGGCCCCCGCCGCCTCATAGGCCGCGTCGGGAAGGCTGGAACCGAAACCGGCCCCGCTCTCCACCACCACGTCCAGTCCGAGGGTTTTGAATTTCTTGACTGTTTCGGGAGACGCGGCGACGCGGCGCTCGCCCGGGCGGCGCTCCCTGGGTATGGCGATCTTCATGTCGTTTGCTTTCGAAGGCCAGCGCCGGCAGCAGGCATGGGACAGCAGAAAAGGGGCGGCGGGCATGGTCCGCCCACATGGGTCTGCTCACATGGGCCCACCCGCATCCGGTTCATGGCCGGGCGTGCGCCGAAGCGGCAAAAATCAGGAATGGGCAATGTCAGGCGGGCGAAGCCGCGCGGCCGACGACGAAACCTCGCCGGCCACGCACGCACCGCTTACTGGTTGGCGACGACCGGAAAGTCCCAGCCGTCCGAACCGGCAACTGCGACCGGCGCGATGTCGTCGGCCCGCATGTCTTCCAACTGCCGGCGGATCAGGTCGCGGACGCTGACGACGCCGACCAGGGTCGATCCCTCCAGCACCGGGACATGGCGGATGCCGTGCTCGTCCATCAGGCTCAGCACGTGGCGCACCGGGTCGGACGGGCTGCAGCAATAGGGATCGCGCGTCATCAGCGCCGACACCGCCAGTTCCAGGATGCCGGGCCCGCGGTCGACCAGCGCGCGGACCACGTCGCGTTCGGAAATGACGCCGACCACCGTGTTGCCCTCGGTCCGGCAGACGTCCTTGACCACCAGCGCGCCGGTGTTCTCCGCCTTCATCAGGCGCAGCGCGGTGGCGACCGTCTCGTTGATGCGCACCATGCCGATGCGCGTGCCCTTCTTGCGGAGAATGTCCTCGACCTTCATGACGGTCCTCCCCATTCCATGCGGCCGGCCCGGTCCATCGGGATCGCGCCGGCCGCGCCACCTGCGTTGCTCAGCGGGGCCCTGCTTACTGGGCCGCCACCACTTCCGGTGCCGTAGCCGCAGCGGTCCGCGGCCGGCTGTAGCAGCCGGCGGTTTCGCCCCGCTGCTTCACCAGGGCCAGCACCACGTCGATGGTCGGGGTGGCCACGCCGACCATGCGGCCCATCTCCTGGACGACCGACAGCAGCGGGTCGATCTCCATCGGCCGGCCACGCTCCAGATCCTGCAGCATGGAGGTCTTGTGCGCGCCAACCGCGGCGGCGCCGTTGATGCGGCGCTCCACATCGACGCGGAAATGGACGCCCAACCTGTCGCCGATCTCCTTGGCCTCCAGCATCATCGCCTTGGCGACGGCGCGGGTTTCGGCATCGCCGCAAATGACCTCCAGCGTGCCGTGGGTCAGCGCACTGATCGGGTTGAAGCACAGGTTGCCCCACAGCTTCAGCCAGATCTCGTCGCGGATGCGGTCGAGCACGGGGGCGCGCAGGCCGCCGGCCTCCATCGCCTGGGACAGGGCGACGACGCGATCGGACTTCGACCCGTCGGGCTCACCGAGAGAGAACTTGTCGCCATAGACATGCTGGATGACGCCGGGCTCCACCACTTCGGTCGCGGGATAGACGACGCAGCCGATGGCGCGCTCCGGCCCCAGACCGTTCCATTGTACCGAACCGGGGTCGACCGTCTCCAGCGTACGGCCGTCGAAGGCACCGCCGGTGCCGTAGAAATACCAATAGGGGATGCCGTTGACGGCGGTGACAACGGCGGTGTCCTCACCGAGCAGCGGTTGCATCGCGGGGACGACGCCGGGAACGGAATGGGCCTTCAGCGCGATGATGACGTAGTCCTGCGGGCCGAGTTCGGCCGGGTTGTCGGTGCAGCGGGGGTGGACGACGGTCTTCTCCTCACCCATCAGCAGGGTGACGCCGTTCTCGCGCATCGCCGCCAGATGCGCACCGCGCGCCACCAGACTGACTTCGGCACCCGCCTGGTGCAGGCGAACGCCGAGATAGCCGCCGATGGCCCCGGATCCGTAGATGCAGATCTTCATGCCGGATTCCCCTCTCCCCCGATTTCGCTTTTTGAATGCTGTGGGGCTGGACGACGCCAGCCTGCCCACACCGGCCGCATCCATCGGCTGACCGGTTGCTATTGCAGCGGCATCCAACAGTCTGTCGCGCAAACTGTGCTTGGAGTTTGGTATACCACATACCGTATGTCAATGCGGAATGTGGGGGGACTGGCGAGAATACGGCACCTGCTTTTTCCCCAACCGGATCAGGCTCCCTTCGCAAAGAAGTACAGGGTCAGCGCCGTTCCGATGAGGACGACCAGTGTCTTCAGAATCTTCGGATCGACCCGTTTCGCCCCCATGGCGCCGGCATAGCCGCCGGCAACCGCCGCCACTGCCATCGCCGTGGTCTCGGGCCAGGAAACCGCCCCGGCGACGATGAAGGCGCCGACCGCCGCCGCATTCATCAACATCGCCAGCAACAGCCGCAGCCCGTTCATGGCGTGGATGTCGCGCAGCCCGAACAGGGTCAGCGCCGCCAGCATCAGAAAGCCGATGCCCCCGCCGAAATAGCCGCCATAAACCGAGATGACGAACTGCACGACCAGCACGCTCCGCCCACCCAGCCGCAGCCGGGACACGATCCACGGCGCATAGGCCCCCACGGCGAAAACGGCGGTCGCGAACAGCAGCAGCCAGGGCACGAAGCGCGCGAACACCGCATTCGGCGTCAGCAGAAGCAGCAAGGCCCCAATCAGCCCGCCGACAAGGCTGAGGACGGCGAAGACCGGGACATTCACCTGGCCGCCGGCCGCGATCTCGCGCCGGTAGGCCCAGCTGCTGGCCGCCTGCCCCGGAAACAGCGCCACGGTGCTGGACGCGTTGGCGGCCACCGGCGGCACGCCGGCAAACAGCAGGGCGGGAAACGTGATGAAGGCTCCACCCCCGGCAATGGCGTTCAGCGCGCCCGACGCGAAGGCTGCCAGCATCAGGACGACAAGACTCAGCATGATCGCCCCCCTTTCGATCCATGTTGACGACACTTAACGTATTCTGTATACAGAATATCAGCCTTTGAAGCGGGCTTCTGCCGGGATGCGGGATCTCCGATGCGGTTCATGCGAACCCGCTCCCGGAACGCAACAAACCGACACCGGAGCCAATGCGGTGGCTCCGATGCCGGCTTGTTTCGCAGCCGGTTTTCACTCCGGCGGTCAGACGACCTCTAAACCCTGTCGCGGCCGGCCCCCCGGTCGGCCGCGACAGTCTCCGCCTTTCAGTCGGCGCCCTCGGTCACCAGCTTGCCCATCGGCTGACGGGTGTCCTCGGCGATCTGACGGGCGCGCATCGGCTTCAGGACGAACAGGGCCATGAAGGCGGCGATGGCGTTGACCGCGGCGGCGAAGAAGAACACCGTCTGCCAGCTGCCGGTGGAAGCGACGATCACGTTGGCGAAGGGAACCACCAGCGATGCCGTGCCCTTGGCGGTGTAAAGCAGGCCGGCATTGGTCGTCGCGAACTTCGACCCGAAGCTGTCGGCGCAGCAGGACGGGAACAGGCTGTAGATCTCGCCCCAGGCGAAGAAAACCAGACCGGTCAGGATGACGAAAGCGACCGGGTTGTGACCCCACTGGTTCAGCGCCAGGATGCCGACGGCCTCGATGGCGAAGGCGACGAACATGGTGTTTTCACGGCCGATATGGTCGGACACCCAGCCGAAGAAGGGACGGGTCACGCCGTTCAGCACGCGGTCGATGGTGAGCGCGAAGGTCAGCGCCGGCAGGGTCAGGCCCATGATGCTGACCGGCATGCCGTCGAGGTGGAAGTCCTTGGCGATCGGGCCGAGCTGGGCCGTTGCCATCAGACCGCCGGCGGCGACCATCACGAACATCAGGTACATCACCCAGAAGACCGGCGACTTCAGCGTCTCCTGCGGTGTGTAGTTGCGGCGGCTCTGCACGATGTTGGACTTGGTCTTCGGCAGCATGTCGGGATTCGGCTCCCTCAGGAACCACGCCAGCGCGAAGACGATCAGGCCCTGTCCCAGACCGAACACCAGGAAGGTCTGCTCGAAGCCCGAGGTCTGGATCATGTTGGCGATCGGCACGACGGTGAGAGCCGAGCCGGCGCCGAAGCCGGCCGCGGTCAGGCCGGCGGCGAGGCCGCGGCGGTCGGGGAACCACTTCAGGGCGTTGCCGACGCAGGTGCCATAGACGCCGCCGGCGCCGATGCCGCCGACGGCCGCACCGAGATAGAGCAGCGCCAGCGAGTCGGCGAACGAGTTGATGACCCAGGCCAGCGCGCACAGCACGCCGCCGATCAGAACGACGATGCGGGGTCCAAATTTATCAACGAACCAGCCTTCGACGGGGACCAGCCAAGTTTCGGTCACGACGAAGATGGTGAAGGCGACCTGGATGGCGGCACGACCCCAGTGATACTTTTCTTCGATGGGGTTGACGAACAGCGTCCAGCCATATTGCAGGTTGGCGATCATCGACATGCAGATCACGCCAATGACCAACTGCATCCAGCGGCCGCCGAGCGGTGCGCCCTGCGCCTCCGAATTCGTATGTTGCATCTATCTATCTCCTCCTAGGAAGCGGTTTTGTGCCGGTTCGGGCGTCGCTTCTGTTTTGATGCTTGAGCGTCTTGTTTGATGCTTAAGAGGTTTGACGCGGTTCTTTGCTGTCGGTGGTCGTGCGGCGAGGATGCGGCCTCGGGGCACTCCACGGTTTTGTGGGGGGCGGTTTTTTGCCCCCCGCCAGACCGATGCGGTCCTGGGTTCGGTCTGGAATTATCAATATGGTATACCAGATGCCGAGCAGCAGACAAGTAGTCAGTGGGGCTGACCAACTGTTTCGATGCCCCGCATTTGAGACGGCTGGTATGCGGGTTCGACATACTGATTTTCCGTTATGCGGAAAGCGACACCACGCGCCTTTGGGCGGCGGGTGCTGTGGCATATGGTATGCCAGCGTCGGGGGCGGACGAGCCCTTAAAGGAACCGATCGGCCGCTCTCAGAGCCTAGTCTCAGGGATCGTTCCCAGGGGCCGACGCTCGGGCCCTTCCCGGCAGAACCCATATTGATAAGGAGTCGACCGCCATGGACCAGCAGCAGAACATCGAGATCGTCGTGGCGCGGGACGATGCCGATATCGCCGCCAGCTACCCGATCATGAAGGAGCTGCGGACCCACATGACCGACCCCGAGGCCTACCGCGCACAGATCCGCCGACAGATGGACGACGGCTACAACCTCGCCCTGCTGCGGCTCGACGGTGAGATCGCCGGCTGCGGCGGCTTCCGCGTGCACGAGACGCTGTCGCGCGGCCGCTACATGTATGTCGAGGATCTGGTGACCAGCGCCGCCAAGCGGTCCTACGGGCTGGGCGACAAGCTGTTCGACTGGCTGGCCAACGAGGCGCGGGAACGCGGCTGCGCCCAGATGGAAATTATCTCCGGCATTCAGCGCGGCGAGGCCCACCGCTTCTATCACCGCAAGCGTATGACCATCAAAAGCTTCCAGCTGGTGCTGCCGCTCGCCTGAGACTGCGGAGGCACACAAACAAAAAGACGGCCTGCGGAGGCCGTCTTTTCGTGTTGCCGCTGTGGCGGATGAAGGAACGCGTCGCTCAGAAGGCGCGCGGGAAGCTGGCCCAGGCCGGACCCGGCGGCAGTTCGTCTTCCTGCTCCTTCAGGTCGGCCTCGGTCGGGTTGGCAAGCCGAAGCGGCGCCGCGGAGAAATCGCGCTGCGACTTGCCGGCATTGGCGACCTGCATCGACAGGATGTAATGGACCGTGCCGCCGAAGACGGACAGCACAAGCGCCAGAACCAGGATTTCCAACATGTTCATCGCTCCAGTGTCTCGGTGGGGTGCTTTTTTATCGTACGGCTTCGGCTTGGCCGGACTGTTATGACGCGCCGCAAAAACCGGATCAAGTTTTTTGGTATACAAGGTACATGATACCGGTCATGCGCATATCGCATGCGTACATCCATTTGCATGCGTAACAAACATACCGCATATCCAGCATTTTCTCTCTGGTGCCTTCGTACAATGGATCCAACAGCTTATGCCTGAATGGGCTCCGTGGGCACTGATCGGCTGACGAAATTGTTTGATTGGCGTACTGTATTTGGCATACCATATTCATAGCGTGGTGCCGAACCCAGCGCCCCGCCGCCCCATCAGCCGTTCAGCCGCCAGCCGTCAGGAGCCACGCCATGAACGTCGAACATATCCTGCGCACCAAGGAATCCCGCGTCGTCGCCGTGCGGACCAGCGCCACGGTCGCCGATGCCATCAGCCTGATGAAGGCGGAGAACATCAGCGCCCTGGTCGTCAAGGACGTCTGCCGGACCGAAGGCAACACGCTGGCCGGCGTCCTGTCGGAACGCGACATCGTCCACGCCCTGCTGGACCGGGGTGCGCCGCTGCTGTCCATGCCGGTGTCGCAGTTGATGACCCGCCAGCCGGTAACCTGCGCCCCGTCCGACAGCGTCCGGCAAGCCCTGCAGTTGATGGAGAAGCACCATATCCGGCACCTTCCGGTGCTGGAGGACGGCCATCTGGTCGGCGTCGTCAGCGCCCGCGACTTCACCCGCCTGCAGTTGCAAGAGCTGGAAGGCACGGTCGCCGCGACGCCGGAGCCGCCGGCAGGCACCACCTACGCCCACTGATCCACGCCCCCGAACCCGGCGCCGCCGGCCCATCCGAGGCCGGCGGCGCCTTTCCCATGGGAGAGGCCGCCCCGTGACCACCCTGATCTTCACCCATCACGATTGCTTCGCCCACGACACCGGCCCAGGCCATCCGGAGGCTCCGGACCGGCTGGCCGTCGTGTGGCAGGTCCTCGACAGGCCGGATTTCCGCGAGCTGGAGCGCCGGTCCGCCCCCGAAGCCGATGTGGAACAGCTGTCGCGCGTCCATGACCGCCAATATGTCGAGGCGGTTCTGGCGGCGGTGCCCGACGACGGATATCGGCGGCTGGACGGCGACACGCTGCTGTCGCCGGGGTCGCGCGGGGCGATCCTGCGCGCGGCGGGATCGGTGTGCGCCGCGGTCGATGCGGTGCTGGCCGGCGAGGCGACGAACGCCTTCTGTGCCGTGCGCCCCTGCGGCCACCACGCCGAACCGGCCCGCGCCATGGGGTTCTGCGTCTTCAACAACATCGCGGTGGGGGCGGAGCATGCCCGCAAGACCCATGGACTGGCGCGCGTCGCCGTTGTCGATTTCGACGTCCATCACGGCAACGGCACCCAGGCGATGTTCGCCGACGATCCCGACCTGTTCTTCGCCTCCACCCACCAGTCGCCGCTCTATCCCGGCACCGGCAATTCCTGGGAACGCGGAGTGGACGGCAACATCCTGAACCTGCCGCTGGAGCCCTACAGCGGTTCCGTCGAGTTCCGCCAGGCGGTGGAGCGCGCGATCCTGCCGGCGCTGGAGGCCTTCCAACCCGAACTGCTGCTGATCTCGGCCGGCTTCGACGCGCACAAGCGCGACCCGCTGGCCCAGCTCGGTCTTACCGACGAGGATTTCGAGTGGGTGACCCGCAAGCTGGTCGATCTCGCCGACCGGGTCTGCGGCGGACGCGTCGTCTCGGCGCTGGAAGGCGGCTATGACGCGACCGGTCTGGCGGAAGGCTGTGCTGCGCATCTGAAGGCGTTGATGCGAGCCTAAGGAATGCCTCGTTAGGCAGGGGCGGCAAACTTGCCCCCAATCATGAGGCCTTCGCATTTGCGGCCACGATGCTGCTGAAGCCCCGCAAGGGGAGAAGGGCTTGCAGAATGGAACGTCGCTTCTCCGATGTCGAAGGCGATTCCCCTCAATCCGCCGCGAACCCCACCCCGCAGTTCCGCGCCCACTCCAGCAGGCGCGCGACGGCGCCATCCGGTTCCGGCCGCTGCAAGGAGGCCGTTCCCAGAACCACCGCCCCGTTGCTGCCGTCGATGGTCAGCAGATCGCCGGTGCGGACCGTCACCTCGCCAACCCGCATCACCCCCGCCTCGACATCGATCCGCAGGGCGCGCGCTCCGCAGACGCAGGGACGACCCATGCCGCGGGCAACGGTGGCGGCGTGGCTGGTGAAGCCGCCGCGCGCGGTGACGACACCGGCGGCGGCCTGCATGCCGTGGATGTCCTCCGGCGAGGTTTCCGGCCGGCACAGCACCACCGGTGCGCCGCCGCGGGCCATGCGAATGGCGTCCTCGGTCGTGAAGGCGGCACGGCCGGTCACCGCACCGGGCGAGGCCGGCAGTCCCATGGCAAGCGCGCCGGCAAGCGCCTCGGGCGCCAGGGTGGGGCGCAGCAGCTCGTCCAGCGCCTGGGGATCGACGCGGCGCACCGCCTCGTCCCGGCTGATGATCCCCTCCTCCGCCATGTCGACGGCGATGCGCACGGCGGCTTCCGACGAACGCTTGCCGCTGCGGGACTGCAGGATGAACAGGCGTCCGGATTCGACCGTGAATTCGATGTCCTGCATGTCGCCGAAGGCGCGCTCCAACTGCTCCGCCACCGCGCACAGCTCGGCGAAGACCGGGGGCTGCCGGCGCTCCATCGACCGCTCCGGATGCGGCTGGGCGGCGCTGAGCGGATCGGGATCGCGGGTGCCGGACACCACGTCTTCCCCTTGGGCATTGGCCAGGAATTCGCCGCACAGGCCGGGGGCGCCGGTGGAGGGATCGCGGGTGAACAGCACGCCGGTGCCCGAGTCCTGCCCGCGGTTGCCGAACACCATCGCCTGCACCGTCACCGCCGTGCCCATATCCTCCGGGATGTCATGCAGGACGCGGAAGGCGACCGCCCGCGGATTCATCCAGGAGCGGAAAACCGCCGCCACGGCCATGCGCAGCTGTTCCGCCGGGTCCTGCGGGAAAGGCCGGCCGCAACGCGTCTCCACCAGTTGCAGGAAGCGCGGCAGCAGGCTCTGCCAGTCCTCCGCCGTCAGGTCGCCGTCGCGCTGAAGCCCGCGCTCCTCCTTGAGTTCCTCCAGCAGGTCCTCGAAACGATGGCCGGGAACGCCCATGACGACGCAGCCGAAGGACTGCACCAGCCGCCGATAGCAGTCATGGGCGAAGCGCGCATCCCCCGACGACGCCGTCAGCCCCGCCACCGTGTGGTCGTTGAGCCCCAGGTTCAGGATGCTGTCCATCATGCCGGGCATCGACACCGCCGCGCCCGAGCGGACCGACAGCAGAAGCGGCCGCCCGGCATCGCCGAAGCGCCCGCCGGCCCGGTCCTCCAGCGAAGCGATCGCCTCGTCGATGCTCGCGCACAGGGTGGCGGGCAGCGGATCCCCGGCGGTCAGCCCCTGCCCGGCCTCCGCCGCGATGACGAAGCCCGGCGGTACCGGAATGCCGAGCCCGGCCATCTCTACCAGCCGCGCGCCCTTGTTGCCAAGGCGATCCACGTCCGCCTTTCGGGAGAGCCCGGCACCGAACGGGACGATCACCTCCGGCCGGGTCGGGCGGTGCGGCACGCCGATGGCCGAGGCGGGAAGGCGGGTGGGGGTGATATCGGACATCATGGCTGTGGTCATCCCGCGCTCAACGCACAATCGGCCTCGTCGAAGGCCATCAGGCGCAGCAACCGGTGCAGCCCATCCGGGTCGTCGCCGATCCAGCCAGCGGTCCGGCCAGCGCTCCGCGCCAGACGAGCCCGCTGCCCGGTTCCCGGACCACCGGCCCGCTCGACTGTGGAGGTAAACACCCGCAGCAGCGATTCCGCCCACGCGCAGGCCGCATCGCTGCCGCCAAGGTCGATTCTGTACCCCTGTGCGCCCGTGCCGACCGGCGCATCGACCAGTTGCCCGCCCAAATCCGCGATGCGGGCGGCGTTGGACGCAGCCCGTTCCGGCGACAGGGAGGACAGGTCGATCAGCAGCCCGCCGTTGGGCATGGCGGCGGCAAGGCCGTCATCGGCGAACAGCGCCCTTTCCACGGCGCGGGCATCGGGCAGCAGCATCATGACGACGTCGCAGCGTTCGGCGAAGGCACGGAGCGGTCCGCAGGCGTGAGCGTTGGAATGGTGATGGAGCCGGTGCCCCACCTCCCGCAGCCTGTCCATGATCGCATCGGCCACCTCCCCACCCCCGATGAACCCGATATCCATTCCGCGATCCTCCCGCTCCCGCCCCCTGCTGCCGTTGTTGGACGGCGGGGCGTCAGAGGAGAGCTTCGTTGCGCGCTTCGCATCGCACAACAGCACCATCGCGCAATTTTCACATCGCGGAAACCCGTCTGGGCTTACCTATTCTTACCCGAGCCTAACATGTTCGGCCGATGTCTCCAGTGGCAAAAAGCCGCATGCCGCCGGAATCCGCCAGACCGGCCCGGCCGCCGCCTCAACCAAACATGGCAGGATCGGTGGCGGCAATTCCTCACCAGCCGCCGCACCGTCCTTCGCACAGGCCATCGCCGCCGCCATGTCGGCACAGCCCGCCAGCCGCAGCAGGGTCATCCGCGTGGCGTAGACCAGCCGCCGGCGCCCGGCCTCCTCCTCCTCCAGCAGGCGGCGCGGGGTGGCCCACAGCGCGCCGACCGCCTCGCCACCGTCGCAGAGCGGCTCCTGTCCCGACGGCGCCGGAGCCAGGAAGAACAGGGTGTCGAAACGGCGTGGGAGACCAACAGGCGTCACCCAGCGCGCCAGCGGCACCAAGCGTTCCAGCGCCGGGGCCAGACCGGCCCGCGCCAGCACCGGCCCGAACCCCTCCCCTGCCGCCATCGCCGCGCGCAGGCCCGCAAGTGCCGCTGCTTCCGGCGGGTCGCGGGACAGCAGAACCCCGCATTCCTCCACGCATTCCCTCACCGCGGCGACGCGGTGGGCCAGATCGGCGGACAGGTCGGCACCCGGCCACCGGTCGCGCCGCCAATGGTCATGCCAGGATGGATCATGGTCCGCCGCCTCCAGCCGGCCGCCGGGGAACACGGTGGCGCCGGGGGCGAAGCGCAGGCCGGCGTGACGCTCGATCGCCAGCAGTTCCAGGCCTTCCGGCCCGTCGCGCAGCAGGATCAGTGTGGCGGCGGGATGGGGCGGAACGGGGGTATCGGGGACGGTATCGGACATGCCCCAGTGTCGCCGACCGCCCCTTCACCTGTCCATGCGCAGCGGGCAGAACCACTCTCACGATGCGGAATACAAGGCCGGCGGGGTTTGACCGTCCGGCCTATCCCTTCCAGCATCCTGCCACCACCGCCATTCAGCGCACCATCATTCGCCAGTCCCGCCCCTCCGCGTCGAGGGCCGGGCGGAGGAAGGCTGTCGTCATGCCGTTTCACCGCAGCACCAAGATCGTCGCCACGCTGGGTCCCGCCAGCTCGTCGGAAAGCCAGATCACCGCCCTGGCCCAGGCCGGCGTGAACGTCTTCCGCCTGAACGCCAGCCACGGCACCCAGGCCGAACATGCCGAGCGCTACGCCCGCATCCGCGCCGCCGAGGAGCGGCTGGGCCGGCCGATCGGCGTGCTGCTCGACCTCCAGGGGCCGAAGCTGCGGGTCGGAACCTTCGGCTTCGGGCCGGTGGACCTCGCCATCGGCGACCGCTTCCGCCTGGATCTCGACCGCCGGCCGGGCGACAGCCGCCGCGTCTGCCTGCCCCATGCGGAGGTGTTCGCCAGCCTGCAGCCGGGACTGGACCTGCTGCTGAACGACGGGCGCATCCGGCTCCGCGTTCTGGACTGCGGCCCCGACTTCGCGGAGACGGAGGTGGTGGCCGGCGGCGCCCTGTCCGACCGCAAGGGCGTCAATGTGCCGGGTGCCGCGCTGGCGCTCAGCGCCCTGTCGGAGAAGGACCGCAGCGACCTCGCCTTCGGGCTGGAACTGGGGGTGGACTGGATCGGCCTCAGCTTCGTGCAGCGGCCGGAAGACATCCTGGAGGCGCGCGAGCTGATCGGCAACCGCGCCCATGTGATGACCAAGATCGAGAAGCCGGCGGCATTGCCGACGCTGGACCGCATCATCGAGCTGTCCGACGCGGTGATGGTGGCCCGCGGCGACCTTGGCGTGGAGTTGCCGCCGGAAGACGTGCCGGGACTTCAGAAGCAGATGATCCGCCTCAGCCGCGCAATGGGCAAGCCGGTGATCGTCGCCACGCAGATGCTGGAATCGATGGTATCGGAACCCACCCCGACCCGCGCCGAGGCGTCGGACGTCGCCAACGCCGTCTATGACGGGGCGGATGCGGTGATGCTGTCTGCCGAATCGGCCTCCGGCCGCTATCCGGTGGAGGCGGTGCAGATGATGGAGCGCATCGTCCGCCGGGTGGAGGGCGACCCGCTCTACCGCCGCATCATGGATGCCGACCACCCGAGCCCGGAGGCGACCGCCGCCGACGCGCTGACCGCCGCGGCACGGCAGGTGGCGGAGACCATCAGCGCCGCCGCCATCATCACCTACACCACCACCGGATCGACCACGCTGCGCGCCTCCCGCGAACGGCCCAGCGTGCCGATCCTCGGCCTCAGTTCCAAGCGGGAGACCGCGCGGCGGCTGTCGCTGGCCTGGGGCGTCCATGCGGTGCTGACCGACGACGTGGCGAATTTCTCGGAGATGGTCGGCCGTGCGCTGACCGCCGCGGCCGAGACCGGCATCGGCCAACCGGGCCAGTCGCTGGTGGTGACGGCCGGCGTTCCGTTCGGCACTCCGGGCAAGACCAACGCCCTGCGCGTGGTGACCATCGGCGGGGAGGATGCGCCCAAGGTGGAGGCGGCGCAGAGGGAGGTGGTCACGGCGTGATGCAAGGCGTCGGCAGTCGGGGCCCCCTCCCTAACCCTCCCCCGCGTTGCGGGAGAGGGGACTGCCGCCGCTCTGCCGCAAGGCACCCTCTCCCGCGCAGCGGGGGAGGGCTGGGGAGGGGGCAATCAGAGGCGAAGACTCAGAATATGTCGACCACCCTCACTCCAGAAAATCGCAGTGCTTCTGCACATGCGCGGCCAGACCCATGGTGTGCTCGCGCACCAGCCGTTCGGCGAGGTCGGCGTTGCGTTCCTCCAGGGCCTTGATGATGGCGCGGTGGTCGTGGATCGACCGCTCGGCCCGGTCCTCCTGGCCGATGGTCAGCTTGCGGATCGCCCGCATGTGGATGAACAGGTTGTCGGTGACGTCCTGGATCAGCTTCGACCCGCTCAGCTGGATGATGCTCTTGTGGAAGGCGATGTTGGCGTCGGAATATTCGCTGACATGGTCCTTCGGGCTGCGCTGCTCGAAGCTGCCGAACAGGTCCCACAGCTTGTGGATCTCCGCCGCCGGGGCGTGCTCCGCGGCCATGCGCGCGGCCATGCTTTCCAGCGCGGCCCAGACCTGGATCATCTCGATGATCTCGGTCTTGGTCTTGCGCACCACGAAGATGCCGCGGCGCGGCTGCAGGCGGATGAAGCCCTCCTGCTCCAGCAGGGTCAGCGCCTCGCGGATCGGGGTACGGCTGACGCCGAGCTTGTCGCTGAGCTGCCGTTCGTCCAGCCGGATCTCGCGGTCGTGGTCGTAGATGTCCATCTCCGTGATCGCCTGCTTCAGCGCGTGATAGACCTGACTGCGGAAGGTCGTTCCGGTGTCGAGGGGCTGAACGTTGAGAGCGGGAACGGTCATGAAATGGATGTCCTTATGTCTCGCCGGGTATTGCGGCGCGCCCGGTCAGGCTCCGGCTGGTCAGGCGCGGGCTCTGGTCCTTTGGTCTTTTCGTATCCTACATACCAGATGCTTGCAAGGCGCTGAAATGTCCAGGGGCACGCGGCGGAAAGCCGTCTGAATTCAACCGCGGGACGGTGGCGCGGATCCGTCCCTCGACGCCGCCGCAAACAGCGGACCCAGCGCTTGCGGATCACGCATCGCCAGCCCCATCACCGCCACCCCGGCAGCGCCGGCCGCAAGGCAGTCCGCCACCGCCTGCGCCCCGTCGATACCGCCCAGCGCGACCACAGGCACGCCCCGCCCCGCCCATCGGCGCAACCCCGGGGTGCCCAGGCACGGCCCATAGCCCGGCTTGCTGGCCGAGGGGAAGATCGGCGACAGGGTGAGGTAATCGACCTGCCCGCGCACCCGTTCGATCAGATCGGCGCCATCCGAGTCGTGGCCCGACAGCCCGATCAATGCCGCCGGTCCCAGCAGGGCACGTGCCGCCGCCGGATCGGAACCCGCCGGCAGATGCACCCCGTCCACCCCCGCTTCCACCGCCAGCGCCGGGTCGCCGTGCAGGGTGACCCTGCCCCCCCAGGGCCGGGCGCGCCCAAGCAGCGCACGGGCCAGAGCCAGACGTTCCACATCGGGCAAGTCCTTGTCGCGCAAGGACAGCCAGCGCACGCCGGACGCGAAGAGCCGATCGGCCAGTTCCGGCAGCGGCAGGGACGAGAGGTGCCTGTCGGTGATCACCAGCAGCGGCGGCACGGGCACGATCATAGGTCCAATCCCCCTCCAATTCGGCCGAGCATGATCACAGGGCGTAGTCCCTTCGGCCATATACTGGATCCAAACCTTTCCAGTCCGCGGAAATTCAACGGAATTCGTTGGACAAAAAGCGGATCGCCGCAGCGCGGCAAAATGCTTTGTATTGACACTGTTCGTCAAACTGATGATCGTTAAGGCGGGCATGGGGCATTTGGCATGCCAGCAACCATAAGTTGGTCCCGAACCGCCCCGTCCCATGGCCTTTTTCCGGACCAGACACCAAAAGCGCACGGCAAAGCCACGAAAAAGCAAATGGTCCGGACGTCCGAACAGAACTTGTCGGGTGGAAACGGGGAGGAAGGACATGGTGCGTGAGACGCACGGCAACACCGCTCAGGCCGCGCCCTGGGGCGGGCGCTGGATGCAGCTGGCCATCGGCATCGTCTGCATGTCGATGATCGCCAACCTGCAATATGGCTGGACCCTGTTCGTCGAGCCGATCGACGACAAGCATGGCTGGGGTCGCACCGCGATCCAGGTGGCATTCACCATCTTCATCGTCACCGAAACCTGGCTGGTGCCGGTGGAGGGGTGGTTCGTCGACAGATTCGGTCCACGCATCGTCGTGCTGGTCGGCGGCGTGCTGTGCGCCCTGTCCTGGGCGCTGAACGCTGTGGCGGATTCGCTGACGCTGCTCTACCTCGCCGCGGTGATCGGCGGCATCGGCGCCGGCGGGGTCTATGGCACCTGCGTCGGCAACGCCCTGAAATGGTTTCCCGACCGCCGCGGCCTTGCCGCCGGTCTGACCGCCGCCGGCTTCGGTGCCGGCTCCGCCCTCACCGTGGTGCCGATCGCCACCATGATCGAGACCTCCGGCTTCGAGCAGACCTTCCTGGTGTTCGGGCTGGGCCAAGGGCTGGTGATCCTGGTGCTGGCCTGGTTTCTGGCCGACCCGCCGAAGATGGGCTACGGCCGCTCCACGGCGACCGCCGCAGCCGAGCGCCGGCACTTCACCCCGCAGGAGATGCTGCGCACCCCTGTCTTCTGGATCATGTACGCCATGTTCACCATGGTCGCCGCCGGCGGACTGATGGTGACGGCGCAGCTCGGCCCCATCGCCGCCGACATGGGGCTGGTCGACGCGCCGGTCAGCATCCTGGGCCTGACCCTGCCGGCCCTGACCTTCGCCCTGTCTATCGACCGTGTGATGAACGGCATCACGCGGCCTTTCTTCGGCTGGGTGTCCGACCATATCGGTCGCGAGAACACGATGTTCATCGCCTTCGCCATCGAAGCGGCGGGCGTGATGGCGCTCAGCGCCTATGGGGCCGACCCGCTGGCCTTCGTCATCCTGACCGGTCTGGTGTTCTTCGCCTGGGGCGAGATCTTCAGCCTGTTCCCGGCCTGCTGCGGCGACACCTTCGGCTCGCGCTTCGCCGCCACCAATGCTGGGCTTCTCTACACAGCCAAGGGCACGGCGGCGCTTCTGGTCCCCATCGGCAACCTGATGGTCGAGGCGACCGGCAGTTGGCAGACGGTGTTCTACAGCGTCGCCATCGTCAACGCGCTGGCCGCCTTCCTCGCCCTGTTCGTCCTGAAACCGCGGCGCGCCCGCTACATCGCCGCCGCCACCGGCACTGCACCGCGCCTGACCACCCGGATGGCCGACTGACAGCCGCAAGAGGATGCTGAAGGGACGCGCCTGCCCCCCGGCGGGTGCGTCCCTTCAGTGCGGCTTCACCCTGGAGGAAAAGCCGGTCGGCCGTTCCAGCGCCTGCTGATGGAATCGGCAGTGCGGGCGAAGGTGCCGCATGGCTTTCACCCCGTCATTTCAACGGTTTGCGTGCTAGGCTCAATGGGTAGGCTCGAACGAAGAATGAGGAATGTGATGAGCACGCGCCCACAGGCCGTTTCGGTGACCCATGTCGAAGGCGAACGCACCCGTGTCACCGAATGGCGTCTGGTGCCGGGGGCCGAGACCGGAGCCCATGTCCATGGTTACGACTACGTGATCGTGCCGATCACCTCTGGTGCTTTCACCATCGTGGATCCGGACGGATCGGAGCGGCAGTTCCCCTTGGAGCCGGGACGGTCCTATTTCCGCAAGGCCGGTGTCAGCCACAACGTGATCAACAACGGCACCGCGGACATCGTGTTCGTCGAGGTCGAACTGCTCCAGGAGGGCTGATGCCGACGGATGGCCGTCGCGGACTTACCGTCCGCGGCAGCCATTCCAGATCAGATATATGACGGAGTAAGAAGCTGTAGTTCTGCAGGAGATGGTCTGACCAATGCTCCACAACCAGCGAGGGCAAAAAACCGTCAGGATTTTCTATCCAATAAAACATGGGAACATTCGAACAAACTTAAGTAATGCGACTGTGACCTCACACGTTTCGTAACGCTTTCTTGAGGAACTAGAGGGATACGCTAACTGACATATCAGTTTGGCCATAGGCGGACTATGTCATGGGCAGGTTCCTCGCACGCTTCAGCATCAGCACCAAGATCACCACCGCTGTACTCTGGCTGGCCCTCACGGCCGCCCTGCTCGGTGGAATCGGCTTTCGCGGAATGGCAACATACGACTCTCGCGTCGATGATATCCAAAGCTCATCCCAGCGCGCTCTGTTGGGCGAGCAGATCAACGGGCTCGTCCTTAAGGTCGTGATGGAGAGCCGCGGGCTCTATGCCAGCAAATCGAAGGCGGAAATCGAGACTTTCGCAAAATCGGTTTGGAAGAGCACAGAGCTGATGGGGAAGCGGATGGCCGAGTGGAAGGCTCTTCTTCCTCCGGATCGGCATGCGGCTTTTCTGCCTCTGGAGCAGAGTGTGGCCGAATTCATCAAGCTTCGCAACGAAGCGGCTCGTCTAGGCGTCGAGGTCAGCCCCGATGAAGCGAACAAGTACGGAAACACCGACGTCACTCGTGCCAATCGCAAGGCTTTGGGCGAGGAGCTGGAACGGCGGGCGCAGCAGAACTTCGACAGCATTCAACGAGCGAACGACGATCTGGAGGCATATGGCGCGCGCATGCTGATGCTGATGATCGTTGTCGGCATCGCGGGCATCGGCGTTGCGCTGATCGGCAGCATCCTTATCGCTCGTTCCGGCATTGCCCGCCCCATTGCCAGCATCACTGACACGATGTCGCGACTGGCCCAGGGCGATCTGACGGTTGAGGTGAACGGGGCCGAGCGTGGCGACGAGATCGGCGGCATGGCCCGCGCGGTGGAGGTCTTCAAGCTCAATGCGCTTGATCGGCAACGGCTGGCCGAAGCCGAGGAGGCCGAGCGCAAGTTCAAGGAGCAACGCACCACCGCCGTCGAGCAGTTGATTGCCGGCTTCGACAACAGCATGTCCGGCATCCTGCGCACAGTCAGCGCTGCCGCAACCGAACTGGATGCCACCGCGCAGAGCATGTCGCACACGGCGGAACTGACCAACAGCCAGGCGGCCAGCACTGCGGCTGCAGCTGAAGAGGCTTCGGTCAACGTGCAGACCGTCGCTTCGGCGACCGATGAATTGTCGGCCTCGATCCGGGAGATCAGTTCGCAAGTCACCCGCTCCACCGAGATTGCCGGTCAGGCCGTCGAGGAAGCGCAGGCCACCAACGATCGCGTCCGTGGTCTGGTCGACGCTGCCCAGCGCATCGGCGATGTGGTGAAACTCATCACCGACATTGCCAGCCAGACGAACCTGCTCGCGCTGAACGCCACCATCGAGGCGGCTCGGGCCGGCGAAGCCGGCAAGGGTTTTGCCGTGGTCGCCAGCGAAGTGAAGAATCTCGCCAACCAGACGGCGAAGGCGACCGAGGAAATCGCCACCCAGATCGCGTCGATGCAGCAGGCCACCAGCGAAGCTGCAACGGCGATTACCGGCATCGGCTCTACGATCGGCAGCATCAATGAAATTGCCACCTCCATCGCCTCGGCGATCGAGGAGCAGGGCGCGGCAACCGGCGAGATCGCCCGCAACGTCCAGGAAGCGGCGCGCGGCACCGAGGTGGTGACCATCAACATCACCGACGTCAGCCGTGGCGCCACGCAAACCGGCTCAGCTGCCACCCAAGTTCTGGGAGCGGCAGGCGAACTCTCCCGCCAGTCAGAGATGATGAAGACCGAAGTGGAACGGTTCCTGACCGGTATCCGCGCCGCCTAGGTCGTCGGCGGTCACAGAGGCGCATCGGCAAGAGGTTATCGGCGCAAGGCCGGTAACCTCTCTCGCTCGACCTATTGAAAAAGTGGTGAGTTGCCGCATCGACTTTGCGTGGCGGTCTCTTTGACGGCTTTGATGATGTGGTCCTGAATGAACCTGAGGACCGGCAACATTGCCTTCATTCTACCTGGTCGACCGCACAGGGCTTACCTGAAACCGTCAATGGTCCAGATATCGGAAGCCCTGCCGCGCTTCCTGAACGACGAGTTCATATTTTGGCTTGATATCGGAATCCGGCGTTCTAAGGTCAGCGCCCGCTTCGATCAAATTGGACAGTCGATACAAAGGCCGCAACGAACATAGCCGCTCGCCGAGAGCGGCGTGCTGCCCAGAACAGCAGGCAGTTGCGATGATTTCGGATTTTTTGGAAAACAACAAGGTGGCGGAGGGGATGGGATTCGAACCCACGATAGGGCTTTAAACCCTATGACGGTTTAGCAAACCGTTGCCTTCAGCCACTCGGCCACCCCTCCAGCCAGTGCGGCGTCCCGTGGGGCACCGCTGGCGTGGGGAGGTTTCTAATGGCCAGCCGTACCCTTGTCAACGCTTACAGAGGCCGAAATCCGCTTTTCCTGAAAAACATCATAATGGGACAAATCTGTATAAAATTTTAGGTACTTTTTAAGGTTCGTCGGTTATGATGCAACCATGAGCAACAAAAAGCCCAACAGAAAGCCCGGGTGACGCTCAATTCGGTCGTGCGAGGTCGATTCCGAAAGGCCCGCCCCGCCGGACAGTGACGCCGCACCCCGATGCCGTGGAGGATTCGATGACCCTGTCACGCCGTTGCGCCGAAACGCTGATCGACCTTGTCGAGATCAAGCTGAGCTGCCTGGAAATCACCGACCGCGAAGACCAGCGGGAGAAGGAACTGCTGCAGCGCTGCGTTCAGGAACTGAATGCCGAACTGCGCGGTGAGAACGGGGCCCTCGCCAACTTCGCGGCTCCCAAGCGCCGCGGCCGCCGGCCCAAGCATCTCCAGTTCCACGAACTGCACGTCGCCTGATCCGCTGCCTCGGCCGGCCGCCTGATCCGTACCGCCGGTTCAGGTCAGTGCCGGCTCCTCGGCTGGCATCGCATGAATCGCCGGTGCTTCACGGGGCAGCAGGATGGTGAAGCGGGTTCCCTGCCCCGGCCAGGACTGGACGGACACCGTACCGCCCAGTGGACCTGTGACCGTGTTGAACACGATGTGCAGGCCAAGGCCCGAACCGCCCTGGCCCCGCTTGGTGGTGAAGAAGGGATCGAACACCTTCGACAGATGTTCCGGTGCGATGCCGGCGCCATCGTCCATGAAATCGATTCGCACCCGCTCGGTCCCATCCGGCTGCGCGGTGATCCGGATCGTGCCGGCCGGCCTGTCCAGCGTCCGGTCGCCGTCGCCATAGGCGTGGACGACGGCATTGATCACCAGATTGGTCAGCACCTGCCCCAGGGCGCCGGGGAAGCTGTCCATCGTCAGTTCGTCGTCACACTCCACCGCCACCTTCAGGTTCGTGCGCTTCAGCCGCGGGCGGAGCGAGAACAGCAGTTCGCGGATATAGCTGCCCAGTTCGAACACCCGCCGGTCGCCGGAAGACTGGTCGACCGCCACCTGCTTGAAGCTCTGCACCAGCGAGGCGGCTCGGTCGATGTTGGCCATCAGCAGGCGGCTGCTCTCGCTCAACCCATCCAGGAATTCCAGGAATTCCGACCGGCGCAGGGTGTTGCCGGTGAAACGGTCGCGCAGGATCTGTGCCTGTTCGCCGATATGGCTGGCTGCCGTCAGGCCGATACCGATGGGCGTGTTGATCTCGTGCGCGACACCCGCCACCAGCTGGCCGAGCGAGGCCATCGTTTCGGCCTGGATCAGGCTTTCCTGTGCCTCGCGCAGGTCCGCCAACGCCTGCTCCGCCTCCTCCCGCGCCTGAACCATCGCCGACTCGGCGGCCTTCCGGTCGGTGATGTCATAAAGCCAGGTCAGCAGGGCCGATTCGCCGTCCAGTTCGATGCTGTTCCAGGACGACAAAACCCAAACGACGCTGCCGTCGGGCCGGCGGAAACGGATTTCGGCATTGCGGAAGGGACCTTCGCGGTCGAATCGGGCGATCAGCGCGTTGCGGTCGGCGGGATCGGCATAGAGATCGGCCACCGGCGTGCGCATCAACTCGGTCCGGCTGCGCCCCATCAGCCGCACGGATTGGGCATTGCAGAACAGCCAGCGGCCGTCGCGGGTGGTGACGTTGACCGCGATCGGCGCCGCCTCCATGATCTTCAGCAGCCGTTCCTCGCTGGCGCGCAGCCGCTCCTCCTGCCGGCGGGCTTCGGTGATGTCGGTCATGATGCCGGCATAGCGCACTGCCCGCCCGGTCTCGTCGCGGAAGGCGCGGCCCTTGGCGGCGATCCACACCCAGCCGCCGCCCTCGTGGCGCAGGCGGTAGGAATAGGCGTAGCTGGTGGTCTCCCCCGCCAGATGCGAGGCGATATGGGCCAGCACCCGCTCGCGATCGTCCGCGTGCAGCCGCTTCTCCCAGAAGTCCGGCAGCATCGGCGGCCGCGTGCGATAGCCCAACATGCGCGGGAAGGTATCCGACCACCAGCAGGTGCCGGCCACCAGATCGGCATCCCACACGGCGGCGCCGGTCGCCTCCAGAGCCATCTCCAGCCGTTCGCCAATGTCCGGTTCATGGATGGCCGGTCCCGGCGCAGTGTGCCGGCGGGCGGACCGACGCCCGGCGAGAAGGCCCAGCAGCATCCCCAGCAGACCACCGGCGGCAACACCCGCCAGCGCCACAATCTCCGGTTCTGCCGCCATGGAACCTCCGCCGTTTCCAGCACTGTGGCGATAGTAACCGGGAAAATTCAACTGGGGCTTTTCCGCATCGCCGCGCGTCACCCAAGAAAAAAGCCTCTCCCGCGGGGAAGAGGCTTTCTTTCGGACAGTACGGCGATTGCGCACCGCCAAAGGGGTGCGGTCGCTTACCCCTTCAGCTTCTTGGTGAGGATCTCGTTGACCATCGCCGGGTTGGCCTTGCCCTGCGTCGCCTTCATCACCTGACCGACGAAGAAGCCGAACAGCTTGTCCTTGCCGCTACGGAATTCCGCCACCTTGTCGGGATTGGCGGTTAGGACAGCGTCGATCGATCCTTCGATGGCGCTGGTGTCGGTGACCTGCCGCAGACCCTTCTTCTCGACGATGTCGGCGGCCTTCTCGCCGGTCTCGAACATCGTCTCGAACACTTCCTTGGCGATACGGCCGGAAATGGTGTTGTCGGCGATCAGGTCGATCAGCCCACCGAGATTCTCGGCGGACACCGGGCTCTCCTCGATCTCCTTGCCGGCCTTGTTCAGATAGCCGAACAGCTCGCCGGTGACCCAGTTGGACGCCAGCTTCGGATCGCGGCCCTTCGCCACCGCCTCGAAATAGTCGGCCTTCGACTTCTCCGACACCAGCACGCCGGCGTCATAGACCGACAGCTTGTAGTCTTCGATGAAACGGGCCTTCTTGTCGTCCGGCAGTTCGGGCAGCGTCTTCTTGATGTCCTCCACCCAGTCCGCGTCGAGTTCGAGCGGCAGCAGGTCGGGGTCGGGGAAATAGCGGTAGTCGTGCGCCTCTTCCTTCGACCGCATGGAGCGGGTCACGAACTTCGTCGTGTCCCACAGGCGGGTTTCCTGGTCGATCTTGCCGCCTTCCTCGATGATCTCGATCTGGCGGCGCGCCTCATACTCGATCGCCTGCATGACGAAGCGGATCGAGTTGACGTTCTTGATCTCGCAGCGGGTGCCGAAGGGCTCGCCCGGCTTGCGCACCGACACGTTGACGTCGCAGCGCATGGAGCCTTCCTCCATGTTGCCGTCGCAGGTGCCGAGATAGCGCAGGATGGAGCGCAGCTTGCGCACGTAGGCGCCGGCCTCCTCCGAGCTCCGCATGTCGGGTTCCGACACGATCTCCATCAGCGCCACGCCCGACCGGTTCAGGTCGATGTAGGTCTTGGACGGGTGCTGGTCGTGCAGCGACTTGCCGGCGTCCTGTTCCAGGTGCAGGCGCGTGACGCCGACGGTGCGGCTGGTGCCGTCCGGCAGGTCCAGCACGATCTCGCCCTTGCCGACGATCGGCTGCAGGAACTGGCTGATCTGGTAGCCCTGCGGCAGATCGGCGTAGAAGTAGTTCTTGCGGTCGAAGACCGAGTTCAGGTTGATCTGCGCCTTCAGGCCCAGCCCCGTCCGGACCGCCTGTTCGACGCAATATTCGTTGATGACGGGCAGCATGCCGGGGAACGCGGCGTCGACGAAGCTGACCTGGCTGTTCGGCGCGGCCCCGAATTCGGTGGCGGAGCCGGAGAACAGCTTCGCGTTCGAAATCACCTGGGCATGGACCTCAAGCCCGATCACAACTTCCCAATCGCCCGTTTCACCCTGGATGTACGACATCGTTCCGCTCTTCGACGTTCACGGCACGGGACGGGCCATGGACCGCCGCGAAAACGGGCGCCCCGGCCATACCCTTGGAATCCTGTTTCTTCTAACGCCCTTTGCGCCCGCGCGCACGCTTTATCGCGCCGCGGCTTTCCTACCTCCATTGTGCGGCCCGCCACAGACGTTCCGTTAACCCTCGGGCAAGCTTTGACCGCCACGCTGATCAGGTAGAGCGGGGAGGTCGTGATGTCGGTTCAAGCGCTGGTGCGGAAGATCGGGTTCGGTGTGGCTCTGGGCGGGCTGGTGGTGACGGGTGCCGCGATCAGCCATGCCGCCACCCAGCCGGCCGCCACGCGCCCGGCCAGCGTCTCGCTCGCCCCGGTGACCGTCAACCCGGCGCCCGCGGCTCCGGCCTCCGCCGAGTTCCCCGACGCCATCCTGTCGCGCAGCGATCAGGGCGATGCCACGGTCCTGCGGCTGGACGGCATCATCACGCCGGGGGCGGAGCGCCGCTTCGTCGATGCCCTGCACGCCCTGCCCGCAAGCCGTCCGGTGGTGGTCGAACTGTCGAGCCCCGGCGGCTTCACGGCGGCGGGATACCGTATGATCGACGCGGTGCTGGCAGAGCGCCAGGGCGGCCGTCCGATCGCCACCCGGGTGCGCGACGGCGACTCTTGCGAAAGCATGTGCGTCGGCCTCTATCTGGCCGGCTACCCCCGCTATGCGGCCCCCCGCGCCGAGTTCATGGTCCATGCCCCGCGCATGGCGGAGAACGGCCGGATGACCATGCGGTCCACCCAGGCGATGGTGCAGCGGCTGGTGTCGCTGGGCGCCTCCCCGGCCTGGATCCAGCGTGTGACGGCGGCCGGCGGCTTCTCCGGCACCCGCGACTATCGCGAAACCGCCGACCGCCTGACCGCCGACGGCGCCAACATCGTCACCGACCTGCTGCGCTGACCGGCTCCTCCGCCACCATTTCCGGCGAGCGGCCGACGATCCGCTCATAGACCTCCGGGTCGGTCGCCCCCTCGGTCCCGAACACCAGCACCCGGGCGTCGGGCGCAAGGCCGAGCGCGAGCCGCACATCGTCATGTGCCGCGGCGCAGAGCAGCCCGGCCAGCCCGGCCACGCCCGATTCGCCCGCCACGATCGGCCGGCCGCCATGCTTGCCGTCGGCCAGCTTGCGCATGGCGGTGACGGCGCCCTCGTCGGGAATGGTCAGGAAATCGTCGGCTCCGCGCTCCAGGATCGCCCAGGCCAGCAACGAGACCTCGCCGCAGGCGAGCCCGGCCATCACCGTGTCCAGGTCGCCCTCCGACCGCGTCGGACGGCCGGCGACGGCGCTCTGGTACAAGCAGTCGGCGTTGTGCGGCTCCACCACCACGAAGCGCGGGCGCTGGCGCCCCCAGCTTTCCCACAGATGGCCGCAGACAGCCGCCGGCAGGCTGCCGACGCCGCCCTGCACGAACACGTGGGTCGGCCGTTCGCTGGCGGGAAGCTGGGAGATCGCCTCCTCCACCATCACGGTGTAGCCCTGCATCACGTCGCGAGGGATATCCATATAGCCGGTGTAGGAGGTGTCGGAGACGACGAACCAGCCCTTCTCCGCCGCATCTGCGGCGGCCCGGCGCACCGCGTCGTCGTATGATCCGTCGACCACCACCACACGCGCCCCGTACGCCTCGATGGCCACACGGCGCCCGGGCGAGCAGGCGGCCGGCACGTACACCACGCAGTTGCAGCCGAACACCTGCGCGCCCCAGGCCACCGAACGGCCATGGTTGCCGTCGGTCGCGGTGGTCACGGTCAATGTACGCGTCACCTGGGCATAGCGGCCGACGACGAGATCCAGCGCCGTCACCGGCACGCCCGGCACCCGCGCCGTCACCTCCCGCGCCAGCAGCCGCAGCACGGCATAGGCGCCGCCCAGCGCCTTGAAGCTGCCCAGCGCGAAGCGGGCGCTTTCATCCTTGTACCAGAGCCGATCGATCCCGGCCTCCCGCGCCAGACCCGGCAGGGAGCGCAACGGCGTCGGAGCGTAGCCGGGCCAGGCGCCGATTTCCGACATCGCCTCTTCGAAGGCGGCGCGGCTCAGGATCGCGCGTTCGGATGGGCCGTAGGCCCGCTCATGGTCGGCGCGCGGGTTCGAATGGAGGCGCGGCAGGCAGGAGGATGGGGAGACCGCTTGGTGGGGCATGGCTTCGCTCTCCGGGCCGGCCGGTGGGCGACGCCGTCCGCGACGGCACATCCCGCGACCGCGAACAACGAGACCAGATGCCATCGCCCGCCGTCAAGACTCCAGCGTGAGCGCGGCTGCTACCGAATGAAGCATCGACAGAATAAACGACGGCTAGGAAGGAATGCGGCGGTCAGCGCTTCCATTCGCGGCTGGACTTGATGAAGTCGGTCAGGGTAACGCCGATCTTGTCGTCGATGATCGCCACTTCGCCGCGGGCGACCAGAACGCCTTCGACATAGACGTCGGTCGGATCCTTCAAATGGCGGTCGAGTTCGACGACGGCGCCGCGGCCAAGCTTCAGCAGGTCGCGGACGCGGAGCATGGCGGTGCCGATGACGACCTTGATCTCCACCGGCGCGTCGCCGATGGCGAAGGACGAGGCATCGCCGTCGTTGGGATCGGGCGCGCCGAGCAGGTCGTCGATGTTGGCCATGGATGTCCAAGCTCCCGCGCCGCAAGGGGGCGCCATTTATACGAACGGCTTACTCTACACCCCGGACGGGTGGGCGGGCAACGCCACCGACCGGCGGGTTTTGCGACAAGATTGGGCTTTCCCCGCCCCGGAGCTTCGCCCAAACTGTCGCACCGCCCGCTACGGCGGGCATCCGCCATCTTGCCGGATCATTCGTTACGATTGAGTAACGACGACTGCAACGCAATGGCAGCGACCAACTGGAACCGGGTTCACCGTGATGACCGACAGCAGCAATTCCCCGCTTGTGGACGTTTCCTGGCTGAAAAGCCGGCTCGACAGCCCCGGCATCGTCGTCCTGGACGTGCGGACCCCGCCGAACGACGGCTTCATTCCGGGAGCGGTTCATTCCGACTATGCAACAGCTGGCTGGCGGACTGTGGTCGGCGGCGGGGCCGGAATGCTGCCGGAACCGGCAGTGCTGGAGGGGCTGATTGGTGGTCTCGGCATCGGCAACGGCGACCATGTGGTCCTGGTGGCGGCCGGCGCCAGCGCGTCTGACATGGGCAACGCCACCCGCGTCTACTGGACCTTCAAGATGCTGGGCCACGACGCGGTGTCGGTTCTGGACGGCGGTTTCGCCGCCTGGACCGCGACCGGCGGTCCGGTGAAGCCGCTGCCGGCGGAACGCAAGCCGGCGACCTTCACCGCGCATCCGCGCACCGATCTGCGCGCCACCGTGGCGGAGGTTGAGGCGGCAATGAAGGAAGGAACCGCGCCGCTGCATGATGCCCGCTCCGCCGAGCAGTTCGCCGGCAAGGCCAAAAGCCCGCAGGCCCGTGCCGCCGGCACCATCCCTGGCGCCGTCAACCTGGACATCGCCCCGCTCTTCTCGGCGGCGGACCATCGCTTCGCTTCGGCCGAGACGGTGAAGGCGATGGCCGAGCAGGCGGGACTGCCCCTGCAGGACCAGCCCATCACCTTCTGCAACACCGGCCACCTCGCCTCGGTGTCCTGGTTCGCGCTGAGCGAGATCGCCGGCGTGGCCGGCGTGCGGCTCTATGACGGCTCCATGTCGGAATGGAGCGCCGACCCGGACCGTCCGCTGCAGAGCGAGGGCTGATTCAGGTCTTGGCGCGACGGCGGCGCAGAAGGCCGAGGTCGCTGCGCCGCACCAGCCCCAGCAGCACGGCCGCGACGGCGTAGACCGTCAGCCCGACCACCGCCAGCACCAAAAGCCCTCCCAGCCGCTCGAACAGCCCGGTGGCACCCAGCCAAGGCGCCAGCCGTTCGGTCACCAGCCACAGGGCGCCGGCCATGGCGGATGCTGCGATCACCATGCGCGGCAGATTGCGGGTTAGGCGCGCATCGGCCCGGAACAGGCCGCGTCGGTGCAGCAGCAGCGCCAGAAGCCCGGCATTCACCCAGGCGCCCACGGAGGTGGCGACCGCCAGCCCGACCTGGGCCAGCGGCCCCATCAGCGCCAGCTTCAGCGCCACGTTGACGCCGACCGCCACCAGCGCCACCCGCACCGGCGTCGCCGTGTCCTGGCGGGCGTAGAAGCCGTTGACCAGACTGCGGATCACCACGAAGGCCGGCAGACCCAAAGCATAGGCTTGCAGGGTAAGGGCGGAGGCCGCGGCGTCGGACGGGCCGAAGGCGCCGCGCTGGAACAGCACCGACAGGATCGGCGTGCCCGCCACCAGGAAGGCGATGGCCGCCGGCAGGGTCAGCACCAGCGACAGCTCGATGGCGCGGTTCTGGCTGTCGACGGCGCCGGCCTCGTCGCCGCTCTTGATCCGCCTGGACATTTCCGGAAGCAGAACGGTTCCCACGGCGATGCCGATCACCCCCAGCGGCAGTTGGTTCAGCCGGTCGGCGTAATAGAGGTAGGACACCGCGCCCGTCGGCAGGGCCGAGGCGATCAGCGTGTCGGCGAAGAGGCTGATCTGCGTCAGGCCCGACCCCAAGGCCGCCGGCCCCAGCACCGTCAGGAAGCGCTTCACGTCCGCCGACAGGCGCGGCATCACCGGCCGCAGGGTCATGCCCGCCCGCCGCGCATCCCAGGCCAGATAGAGATATTGCGCCACGCCGGCAGCCAGGACGCCCCAGGACAGCGCATGGCCGGCACTGGGCATCAGCGGGGTTCCCACCACCAGCGCCGCGATCAGGCAGAGGTTCATCAGGATCGGTGCTGCGGCAGCCGCCCCGAAGCGGCTCATGCTGTTCAGCACGCCGCCATAGAGCGACACCAGCGAGATCAGCAGCAGATAGGGGAAGGTGATGCTGGTGAACAGAACCGCCAGCCGAAACTTCTCCGGCTCGTCGGCGAAGCCGGGGGCGAAGACCGTCATGAATTGCGGCATGAAGGCCAGCACCGCCAGCAGAAGCACCATCTGCACGATGACCAGCAGGGTCATCACCTCGTCGGCGAAGCGGCGGGCGGCGGCTGCGCCGTCCTGCACCAGCTTGCCCGAGAACAGCGGCACAAAGGCGGAGTTGAACGCCCCCTCGGCGAACAGGGCGCGGAAGTGGTTCGGCAGCCGGAAGGCGACGAAGAAGGCGTCGGCGACCGGCCCGGCGCCGAGCAGCGCCGCGGTCAGCACGTCGCGCAGGAAACCGAGCACCCGGCTGGCCAGGGTCAGGCCGCCGACGGACAGGATATGACGGAACACGATGGCAGGGTCGCTCTTGTGGTGCAGAATTGGCCGGGCGGCATCCTAGCGGTGCGTCCGCGTTCGTCATAGGATCGCCGCCCGCATCCGTCCAGAACGCATCTCCAGTCACCCAATCGGTCAAAGGTCCCCGACATGCCGCAGCAGCAAGCCCTCCCCCTGACCTATCTGGAAGCCGGCGAAGCCAACGGCGGAACGCCGATGCTGGTCCTGCACGGCCTGTTCGGCTCGGCCCGCAACTGGCAGACGCTGGCCCGCCGCTTCGGCGAATCGCGCCGGGTCTATGCGCTGGACCTGCGCAACCACGGCGGCGCGCCCTGGGCCGAGGGCATGAGCTACCCGGAGATGGCGGCCGACGTGCTGCGCTTCCTGGACGACCGCGGCTTCGCCCGCGCCACCGTCGTCGGCCATTCCATGGGCGGCAAAACCGCCATGGCGCTGGCCCTTGCCCATCCGGAGCGGGTGGAGCGGCTGGTGGTCGCCGACATCGCCCCCGTTGCCTACACCCACACCCACGCCCCCTACGTCGCCGCCATGAAGGCCGCGAAGCTGGAGGGCGTCACCCGCCGGCCGGAAGTGGAGGCGCAGCTTGCCGACGCCGTGCCGGAGGCGCCGCTGCGCTCCTTCCTGATGCAGAATCTGGTGCTGGAGAACGGCGTCTTCTCCTGGCGGATCAACCTCGACTCCATCGGCGCGAACATGGAGGGGCTGATCGGCTTCCCCGATTTCGCCGGCGCCCGCTATGAAGGCCCTGCCCTGTTCATCGGCGGCGGTGCGTCCGGCTATGTCCGGCCGGAGCATCACGACGCCATCCGCCGCCATTTCCCCAAGGCGGAAATCCGCATGATCGAGGGGGTCGGCCACTGGCTGCATGCCGAACGCCCGACCGAATTCGCGGCGATGGTGGAGGGATTCCTCTGATTTCCGCGGCAAAACTCCGCATTTTCGCGTGGTTGTAAGCCGAAGCAGATATTGCATCGCCCGGACGTCGGGGCTATCAAGCCAGCGCGCCCCAAAACGCGGCCCGCGACCATAACGCGGCTGCCTTTCCTCGAAGGATCGACCCACCATGAGCGTCATCACCGAGATTCACGCCCGCGAAATCCTGGACAGCCGCGGCAACCCGACCGTGGAAGTGGACGTTGCGCTGGACAGCGGCGCCTTCGGCCGCGCCGCGGTGCCGTCGGGCGCCTCCACCGGCGCCCATGAGGCGGTCGAACTGCGCGACGGCGACAAGGGCCGCTTCGGCGGCAAGGGCGTGCTGAAGGCGGTCGAATCCGTCAACGGCGAGATCTACGACGCGCTCGCCGGCCTGGACGCCGACGACCAGCGCGCCATCGACCTCGCCATGATCGACCTGGACGGCACCGAGAACAAGAGCCGCCTGGGCGCGAACGCCATCCTGGGCGTGTCGCTGGCGGTCGCCCGCGCCGCCGCCGAGGATGCCGGCCTGCCGCTCTACCGCTATGTCGGCGGCGCCTTCGCCTCGCTGCTGCCGGTGCCGATGATGAACATCATCAACGGCGGCGCCCATGCCGACAACCCGATCGACATCCAGGAATTCATGATCATGCCGGTGGGTGCCGAGACCGGCGCCGACGCCATCCGCATGGGCTCCGAGATCTTCCAGTCGCTGAAGAAGAAGCTGAAGGACGCCGGCCACAACACCAACGTCGGCGACGAAGGCGGCTTCGCCCCCAACATCGGCTCCACCGACGAGGCGCTCGGCTTCGTCATGAAGGCCATCGAGGCCGCCGGCTACAAGCCGGGCGACGACGTCATGCTGGCGCTCGACGCCGCCTCGACCGAGTTCTTCAAGAACGGCAAGTACGAGCTGGCCGGCGAGGGCAAGTCGCTGTCGCCGGAGCAGATGGTCGCCTACTGGTCCGATCTGGTCGGCCGCTTCCCGATCATCTCGATCGAGGACGGCATGGCGGAAGACGATTGGGAAGGCTGGAAGGCGCTGACCGACGCCATCGGCAGCAAGGTGCAGCTGGTCGGCGACGATCTGTTCGTCACCAACCCGAAGCGTCTGGCCCAAGGCATCCGCCAAGGCGTCGCCAACTCGATCCTGGTGAAGGTCAACCAGATCGGCACGCTGTCGGAGACGCTGGAAGCGGTGGATATGGCGCACAAGGCCGGCTACACCGCCGTCCTGTCGCACCGCTCCGGCGAGACCGAGGACAGCACCATCGCCGATCTGGCGGTCGCCACCAACTGCGGCCAGATCAAGACCGGCTCGCTGAGCCGTTCGGACCGCCTCGCCAAGTACAACCAGCTGATCCGCATCGAGGAGCAGCTCGGCGTCGCCGCCCGCTTCGCCGGCCGCGGCATCCTGAAGGCTTGATTGCGGTGAATTGAAGAAGCCCCTCTCCGGATTGCCGGAGAGGGGCTTTTTTGTTGGTGGGGTGCGGTCTTCGATTGCCCCCTCCCTAACCCTCCCCCACCTCCGGTGGGAGAGGGGACTGCCGCCGCTTCGCATAAGGCACCCTCTCCCGCGAAGCGGGGGAGGGCTTGGGGTGGGGGCACCCGCCGCCGAACCTCACTCCCCGGCGAGCGCGCCGATCATCTTGCGGACGGCGGTCATCTGGAAGCCGCCCTTGCGGGCGAAATCGTAGCCGGTGTAGCCGAACCAGTCCCAGCAGGCCTTGGGGTTGGAGGACGGCTTGGCGTTGGCGTCGATCTGCGGGTACAGCACGACGATGTTGTTGACGTCGGCCCAGCGGTTGTAGCCGGCATTCACGGCGAAATGATCGCCGATCAGGTTCGACGCCATCTTGCAGCCATGGAAGGCGACATGGATGCGGCAGGTCTGCTTGCCGCCCTCGCATGCTTCCGGAACATAGATGTAGCCGGTCTTGGCCATGCCGCTGCGGCTGGTGTCGCCGACGAAGGGGGCCTGGTTGAACAGCTGCGGCTGGCGGGCCGCGGCGGGAGCATTCGGGATTTTGGCGTCGGCGTAGAAGAAGCGGACGATGGCTCCTGCCTGATCGTATTGGCAGTTGTTGATGTATTCGCTCTTCTCATCCTCTTTCGGGATGAAGTCGCAGGCGGCGCCATAGCCGTCGGTGATGTAGGCATGCGCCGCCTTCGGGAACTTCACATAGGTGAAGTTGGCGTCCGTCACGCCCAGCGCCTTGTAGAACTGCTCGGTGGCGTCGGCGACCGGGCGCTTCACCGTCAGGTCGTTGTCGCCGTTGAACAGGTAGATCTTCGACTGCGCCATGTTGGACAGCGGGTCGATGTCCTTCGACTTCTCGCGGGCCTTGGCGTTGGCGACCAGCGCGTCGACATTCGGCGCGCCCATCGCCACGTCCATGCAGCGCTTCAGCGCCACCACCGCCGGGGCGATGCCGCCTTCCGACACCTCGGCACAGGCATAGGGGCCGCCGGCGACGAGACCGGCCGCCTTGACCAGACCCGAATAGGCGACCTGGAACTGGCCGGCCATGTAGGCGCCGGAGGAAATGCCGGATACCGTGGTCTGCGCCGGATCGATCTTCAGCTTCAGATCGGACAGCTTGATCTGAGCGCTGTTTTGCGCGGCAACGGGAAGCGGCGCGAGAGCGACGAACACCGCCAGCGCCGATTTCAAAATGACTTTATTGGAAATGCTCATTGGAGGGTCACCTTTGCCCTGCAAGGGTTGTCAACATCGCATGGACAGCGGCGATCTGCGCCCCGCCCTTCGTCGCGTAATCCGTCCCCGTCGTGCCGATCCAGTCCCAGCAGGCGATCGGGTCCGCCGAACGGCGGGGCGACAGCTGCGGGTAGAGCACGATCAGATTGTTGTTGGCCGCCCAGCGGTTGAAGCCGGCGCCGGTGGTCACCGCGTCGCCGACCTCCGCCGCGGACTGGCGGCATCCGTGAAAGACGATGTGCACGGCGCAGGCCGATCCCCCCGCACAGGCCGGCGGCACATAGACGTAGCCGGCCGGCGCCAGACCGGTCCGTTCCGGATCGCCGAAAGGCGTCTGGTCGAAGGGACTGGCCGCCGGCAGATCCGGGGCAGGCGGATTCAGGCCGCCATAGATATGCGACAGGATCCGTCCGGCCTGGTCGTAGTCGCCGCAGGCGTTGACGTAGGGGCTGCGGTTGGCGTTGCAGTCGTTGGGCGCGCCCGGTGAGATGAAGCCGTTGCCGGCCTCCAGACCCGCTTCCAGGCGGATCCGGTTCGCCGGAACGCGGGCGGCGCGGTAGAAGGCCTCCGCCTCCTCCACCGCCTTGCGGTTCACCACCATGTCGGCACGTCCGCTGAACAGGTAGACCTGCGCCTCCGGCAGACGGTCGAGCGGATCGATCGCCCCGGCGGCGGCCAGCGGCTGCGCCGCCTCGTACAGCGACTGCCCGCGCGGCCAAAGCGCGTTGCCCTGCATGCAGGACGCAGCCAGCAGCGGATTCTCCGCGGCACAGAGGAAGGGGCCGCCGGCAACCAGGCCGACGCCGGTGATCTCAGCGGAATGGGCGACATGGAACTGGAGCGCCATGAAGGCACCCGCCGCCAGCCCCGACGCCGAGCTCTTCTCGATGACGACCTTGCGCGGCAGGAGCGGGGGCGCCGCTTTGCCCGCCATGGCGCCCGGCCCATCGGCGAAAGCGGCAAGCAACGTCAGCGCCGCAATCCATGCAACCAGGAAATTCCGGGCCTGCCGATTCGATGCCACCTGATACGCCCCATCCGCGGTAATCGATGCGGAAGGTAGCAAGGCAATGACATTTGTCTATCGAAAAGGATCAGATGCCATCCGATGCACGCACATGCAGGACGCTTCACAACCCGAAGGCTTCCGAATGGTGCTCAATGCCTTTCGGTGGGCACGGAAAAGGCCGGCGGAGCCCCCGCCCCGCCGGCCTTCCGTCATCGGTCAACGAATCGGCGGCTTCAGCCGCGCAGATAGGCCAGCACGTTCTCCGGCGAGGATTCGCCGTAGGGATCGCCGTTCTCGCCGTCGTCGTTGATGCCCGGCTCCTCGAACCACTTCTCGACAACGCCGTCCTTGACCACCATGGCGTAGCGCCAGGACCGGAAGCCGAAGCCCAGATGGTCCTTGTCGATCAGCATGCCCATGCGGCGGGTGAAGTGGCCCGATCCGTCGGGGATCAGCTTGACCTTCTTCAGGTTCAGGCTCTTGCCCCACTGGAACATGACGAAGGCGTCGTTGACGCTGAGGCAATAGACCTCGTCGACGCCGAGATCCTTGAACTCGTCGTAAAGCCGTTCGAAGGCCGGGCATTGCTCGTTGGAGCAGGTCGGCGTGAAGGCGCCGGGCAGGGAGAACAGAACGACGCGCTTGCCCTGGAACAGTTCGTCGCTGGCCACGTCCTGCCAGCGGAACGGATTGGGACCGTCCACGCTTTCGTCGCGCACACGGGTCTTGAACACCACCGAGGGGACCTTGCGCCCTTCCATCCTCATCTCCGAATATGGTTTCGACTGTGTCGGCCAATGGGGTGAGCCGCGCCGCATCCGGACCTTCCGGGTCCGACGCCGGCCACGATACCGGCTCCCCCCGCCTCCTCCAACCGGCAATAAGTCATGCACCCACTTCCGGCAAAATGCCGCAAGTCTGACCGTAAGAGCAGCCAAGACAGGGGTAGAGCTGCGCAAAAGTGGTGGCATCCCGTGGCAATCCTGTGACGCCCCCGGATGTTAAGGTCCCATTTACCAAGATCGCGTTCCCTGAGCTCGCCTGCATCCAGTGGGCACTGTGCCGACCGGTGACAATTGGAGGGCTGTTTATGCCTATTTCGACCAAGTCCAACACTACGCAAGGGACCGGCATCGATAAGCCGGAAGCGGCTTTCAACCGCGGCTATTTTACCAGGGTACTTGTTAGTACATTTATCTTCAGCGCCACCATCAATGCTCTGATGCTGGCCATGCCGCTTTATTCGCTTCAGGTGTTCAGCCGGGCCATTCCGTCCGGCAACTACGACACCCTGGTCATGCTGACCCTCATCGTGGTCATCGCGCTTACGCTGAGCGGTGTGCTGGAAATGGTGCGCTCGCGCCTGCTGGCCCGTGCCGGCAACGCGCTGGAGGTGCGGTGGCGCCGCCGGCTGACCGCCGACGCCCTGGACGCCGCCGGCCGCGGCCGTCCGGACAATGGCCCGCTCGCCGACCTGATGGAGCTGAAGGGCGCCTTCGGCCGTCCGTCGCTGCCGGCGCTGATGGACCTTCCCTGGGCTCCGCTCTACGTCATCGGCATCTACGTGATCCATCCGATGCTGGCGCTGGTCCTGGTCGTGTCGATGGCGATCATGGCCGTGATGGGCTGGATCGGCTATGTGGCCGTCAAGGACGTCAACGACGAGAGCAAGCTGCCGGCCGGCCGCGCCCAGAAGCTGTTCGAGGCCCTCGCCTCCCGCTCCGACACCGTGCGCGGCCTGCGCATGGGCGATACCGCCCTGGATGCCGTCAACCGCGACTTCCTGACCGCCAGCGCCCTGCAGAACCAGGGCTACGAGCGCAGCGCCTCCATCGGCGCCGCCACCAAGTGGGTCCGCATGGTCCTGCAGATCGCCGTGACGGGCATCGGCGCCTGGCTGGTGATCGAGCAGCACCTGTCCTTCGGCGGCATGATCGCCACCTCGATGCTGGTCGGCCGCGGCCTCGCCCCGATCGAACAGACCGCCGGCGCCTGGGGCGGGCTGGTCCGCTCCGCACAGGCCGTCCGCCGCCTGCTGCCGCTGCTGAAGCGCCTGTCGCGTGAGCCGGAGCGTCCCGCCGTCCCGGTGGAGAGCGAACGCCTGACGGTGGAGAACCTGCTGTTCGTCTCCCCCCGCGACCAGAAGCCGATCCTGCGCAGCGTCAACCTGTCGATCGAGCCGGGCGAGACCGTCTGCATCGCCGGTCCCAACCGCTCGGGCAAGTCGGTCCTGGCCCGACTGCTGGCCGGTGTCGCCCTCCCGTCGGCGGGAACGGTGCGGCTCGGCGGCCTGTCCGTCGCCACCCTGACCCCCGACGCTCCCGAACACGGCATCGGCTACCTGCCGCAGCAGGTCGATCTCCTGCCCGGCAGCATCGCCGACAACATCGCCCGCTTCACCAGCGCCACCCGCGAACAGGTGGAGGAGGCCGCCAAGGCCGTCGGCATCCACGAGTGGATCGAAAGCCTCCCCATGGGCTACGAGACGGAAGTCAACGACCCGCTGTCCCCGATCACCGGCGCCAGCGCCCGCCTGATCGGCCTTGCCCGCGCCGCCTTCGGCCAGCCGCCGCTGATGGTGCTGGACGAGCCGACCGCCGGCCTGGACGAGCTGGGCATCAAGGCCGTCCGCGCCTTCGTGGCGGCCGCCAAGCAGCGCGGGGCGACCACCATCGTCATGACCCACGCCCCGGTCTTCGTCGACATGTCGGACCACACCTACGTCCTGAAGAACGGCATGGCGATGGAGCTGCCGCGTCCGGAGCAGCAGCAGGCCCAGCCCGGCGCCGTCAACCTCGCCCGCCTTCGCAATCTCGGCCCTCAGGCCGGTCCGTCCGCCGCCACGGCAGGGGCCGCCGGCTGACCGCCGGCACCGCCCCTGAGACCCGAGCATCCGGCCCCTTTTACCCGGCTGGCGACGCCCGACCCGACAGAGCCAAGGAAGTCCCATGACCACGATGACCACCAGTTTCCCCGCCCCGCTCCCCTCCGACACCGGTCCCGAGACCCCCGCCGGCAAGCCTTCGCGCAAGACCGCGACCATCACCTCGATCCATGCGCTGCGGGCGGCGATGCCGGAAACGGGCGTGCGCGGCCTGCTGCTGGGCGGCTTCCTGGTCCTGGCGGTCGGCTTCGGCGGCATGACCGGCTGGGCGGCGGTGGCCCCGCTGCACAGCGCCATCAGCGCCGTGGGCTCGCTGGCCCCGGAAACCGGCCGCAAGGTGGTGAAGAACACCGAGGGCGGCGTGATCAGCGCCATCCTGGTCAAGGAAGGCGACCGGGTCGAGGCTGGGCAGGTCCTGATGCGGCTGGACAGCACCGAGGCGCAGACCCGGCTGGAGATGCTGAACGTCGCCCTGTTCGACACGCTGGCGACCGAGGCGCGCCTGTCCGCCGAGATGTTCGAGAAGCCGGCGATCGAATGGCCGGCCGAGCTGGCCGCCCGCCGCGCCAAGGAGCCGGCGGTCGACAACGCCATGCGGAACCAGGAGAAGCTGTTCCAGGTTCGCCGCAACCAGCTGGAGACCGAGGCCAAGCTGACCCAGGACCGCATCGCCACGCTGGGCGACGAGGTGCGCAGCCTGGAACAGCAGCGCGCCTTCCTGGCCCGTGAGATCAAGCTGTCGGACGAGGACATCCAGATCACCCAGGGCCTGCTGGACCGCGGCAACTCCACCCGCACCAAGCTGGTCGCGGCGCAGAAGGAGAATGCCCAGTTGCACGCCCAGGACCATGCGCTGGAAGCCCGCATGTCCCAGTCGCGCCAGCAGGCGGTCGACGCCCAGGGCGATCTGGTCCGCCGCCGCAGCGACTTCCGCGAGAAGGTGCTGGTCGAGCTGGAAAAGTCCCGCGGCGACGCCCAGAAGCTGGTCGAGCAGATCCGTGACGCCAGGAACCGCCTGGACAACCGCACCATCAAGGCGCCGGATGCCGGCAACGTCGTGATCTACGGCCACCCGGCCGTCGGCGGCTCCATCACCGCCAACGAACCGGTGCTGGACATCGTCCCCGACGACAAGGCCCTGCTGGCCGAGGTCCGCATCCAGCCGAAGGACATCAAGTCGATGGCCGTCGACCTGCCGGTGAAGGTGCAGCTGACCGCCTATGACAGCCGCGTCGTCGGCACCATCGACGGCACCGTGTCCTACGTCTCGGCCGACCGCCTGACCGACAACGCCACCCGCCAGGACTATTATCTGGCCCGCATCCGCCTGAAGGACGCCGATAGCCACGAGGTCGGTCACCTGAAGATCAAGGCCGGCATGCCGGTGGAAGCCCGCATCGTGCTCTCCCCCCGCACCCCGCTGGATTACCTGATCCAGCCGCTGAGCCAGTCCTACGTGAAGGCGTTCATCCAGGAGTGATGGGGTTCTTGGGGGGGAAGGTGCTTTGCCCCCTCCCCGACCCTCCCCCGCTTCGCGGGAGAGGGTGCCTTACGCCCAAGCGGCGGCAGTCCCCTCCACCGCTAGAGGCGGGGGAGGGTTAGGGAGGGGGCACTCGAAGCCGAAACCTCCCCGCACAAAAAAGCCCCCGGCCATCCGGCACGGGGGCTTTTCCTTTACCCGAAACTTCAGCTCCGCCCCGGCCGCAAATCCGGCCGCGGCGGGACCGCCATCGGGGTGGGAAGCGGTTCCGGCACCTGGATCGCCTCCGTCTGCTCCTTTGTGCGGCGAGATGCCGCACGGTCCTGCGCCAGACGGTCCATCGCCTGCTGGCGCTCCGCTTCCGTGGTCAGGTCGGTCGGGCGCGCAGGCACGGTGCCCAGATTGGGATATTCCGTACGTTCACCGCTCATGCCGCGGATGGGCGACGTATTGTCGCTGACCGGCGAGGGCTGGCCGGTGACGGCGCCCAGAAGGCCGGTGTCCAGCGCCCGGTCGCTGCAGGCCGTCAGCCCGAAAACCATTGGCATTACAAAGATCAGGGTGCCGAACACCCGTCCGGTCGCCGCGATGCCCCGACCGCCTTCCTGACTGCCCGTCACCATCATCCTTCCCCGTGTCTGGCCGCGACGCCGCACTTGTGCGACGATCCGTGAAATGAAATGTTCACATCAGCGGTGTATGAGAGGTTCCGGATTTCTCCCGCACCGCACCAGAAGGCCGGACCGCCGCACGCCACCCACAGCGACATGGTGCAGAACGCCCGCTGATAACATCAACCGCAAGCCTGTATAGCCGCCCGTCCGCAAGGCCCAAAGCCCTATCTGGGCCATATGGACCGTGGTGGCCGATACGACGTGACCGACGACGCGACACCCGCCCAAAGAAGAAGGACCGTGCACATGGCCGAGACCAAGGCCCCCCCTCAGGCTTCCACCCCGGCTTCCCCCCAGGTGCCCGACGTCAAGCTGCCCGACCCGGTCGAGATGTCGCGGGCGATGACCCGCATCGCCGAACAGAGCCAGCGGCTGGTTTCCGAATTCCTCGCGCGCCAGGCGTCCGACGGCGCCGGCCCGAAGAGCCCGGATCCGATGGGCGTCGGCCATGCCTTCCTGGAGATGACCACCCGCATGATGGCCGACCCGGCCAAGCTGATGCAGGCGCAGATGTCGCTGTGGCAGGACTACCTGACCCTGTGGCAGCGCACCACCCAGCGCTTCTTCGGGCAGGAGACGCAGCCGGTCATCGCCCCGGCCAAGGACGACCGCCGCTTCAAGGACGCCGCCTGGGACGAGAACACGCTGTTCGACTTCATCAAGCAGTCCTACCTGCTGAGCGCCCGGTGGATGCAGTCGACCGTCAATCAGGTCGAGGGGCTGGACGACCACACGGCCAAGAAGGTCGATTTCTACACCCGCCAGTTCGTCGACGCGATGGCGCCCTCCAACTTCGTCATGACGAATCCGGAGGTCCTGCGCGCCACCATCGAAAGCGGCGGCGAGAATCTGGTCAAGGGGCTGGAGCACCTGCTGAAGGACCTGGAGCGCGGCAAGGGCGAGCTGCGCATCTCCATGACCGACTACGACGCCTTCCAGCTGGGCAAGAACATCGCGGTCACGCCGGGCAAGGTCGTCTTCCAGACCAGCCTGATGCAGCTGATCCAGTACACGCCGACCACGCCGGACGTGAACAAGCGCCCGCTGATGATCGTGCCGCCCTGGATCAACAAGTTCTACATCCTGGACCTGCGCGAGAAGAACAGCTTCATCAAGTGGGCGGTCGACCAGGGCCACACCGTGTTCGTCCTGTCCTGGGTCAACCCGGACGAGACGCTGGCGGCCAAGGGCTTCGAGGACTACATGGTCGAAGGCCCGCTGGCGGCGCTGGACGCCATCCAGAAGGCGACCGGCGAGCGTGACGTCAACGCCATCGGCTATTGCCTGGGCGGCACGCTGCTGGCCTCGACGCTGGCCTACATGGCGGCCAAGAAGGACGACCGCATCAAGTCGGCGACTTTCTTCACCACCATGCTGGACTTCACCGAAGCCGGCGAGCTGTCGGTCTTCATCGACGAGGAGCAGCTGACCTTCATCGAGGGGCAGATGGCCGAACAGGGCTATCTCGACGGCTCCAAGATGGCGACCACCTTCAACATGCTGCGCGCCAACGACCTGATCTGGTCGTTCGTCGTCAACAACTACCTGCTGGGCAAGGATCCGTTCCCGTTCGACCTGCTGTACTGGAACGGCGACAGCACCCGCATGCCGGCGGCGATGCACAGCTTCTACCTGCGCAACATGTACCAGAAGAACATGCTGGCGCAGCCGGGGGCGGTGACGCTGAAGGGCGTTCCGATCGACTTGGGCAAGGTCAAGGTCCCGACGCTGTTCCTTTCGGCGCGCGAGGACCACATCGCCCCGTGGAAGAGCACCTACAGCGGCGCCCAGCTGTTCAGCGGCCCGGTCAAGTTCGTGCTCGGCGCCTCCGGCCACATCGCGGGCGTCGTCAACCCGCCGGCGGCCAACAAGTACTGCTACTGGACCAGCGACAAGCTGGCCAAGACCTCCGACGAGTGGCTGGAGAAGGCGACCCAGACCCCCGGCTCCTGGTGGCCGGAGTGGAACAAGTGGGTCGGCCAGTACGCCGACGGCAAGGTCCCGGCCCGGCAGCCCGGCGACGGCGCCCTCCCCGCCCTGGAAGACGCCCCCGGCTCCTACGTCAAGGTCAAGAACGAGTAGGCCCGACAAACGGGCTCCTAATGATGAAGGCCCCTCTCCCGACCGGAGAGGGGCTTTTTCTTTGTCCGCCGAGCCGGCAGGGCAATCGATTTGACCCGGATCAAAGAGAGGTTTCCGGCAGTTCTGGCATGATCCTCCGACGCTTTCGGCAAGAAGGGATTGAAACGTCCTCACCCGCCGACGAACAGGGGGCCGAAGTCAGCAGGATCCGATACCGGGCAGTTGAGACATGAGCTTGATTTTCTCTCCTGATTCCTTCCTCAGCACGCGGTCGACACAACGGAACATCAGCTCCCATCTTCTTGGGATCGTGGTCACCGCCCTGATTTCGATGGCGCTGATCGCCATCGGTCTCGTCACCTACACCATCTCCGAACAGCGGGAGTTCGCCGAGGCGGAGATGTCGGTGACCGCCCGCGCCCTGTCCGTCGCGCTCGACCAGCAGTTGCTCGTCACCAGGGCGGCACTCGAGAGCATCGGCGCGGCCGTGACCGAAGGCGGCGACCCGGAGCAGCTCCGCCGCATCTCCCGAACCGTCCAGGCGATGCATCCCAACTGGTCGTCCGTGAGCCTGCGCGATGCCGACGGCGCCACGCTGTTCACCACCGCGGCCCCCTCTGGAACCCCGGCGCCGCAGCCGGCCGATGTCTCCACCCAGATCGCCGAGGTGATCGGCAGCGGACATCCCCGGGTCACCGGCCTGATGTACGATCCGGTTTCGAAGACCCCCGTCGCGGCGGTCCTGGTACCGGTTCAGGGCCGGGACGGCCGGCGCTTCGCGCTGGTGGCGGAGGTCGCGGCATCCAAATGGGAAGACCTGCTGCGCAACCAGCAGATCCCTGCGGGCTGGGTGGCGGGCATCGTCGACCGGAACGGCATCGTCATCGCCCGGACCCGCGCCAGTGAGCAGTATATCGGCAAGCCCGTCCGCGACTGGATGAGAGAGGCGATCCAGTCTGCACCCGAAGGACGGTCGGAAGGCCCCGCTCTGGAGGGAGAGCTTCTGTCCCTCGCCTTCTCGCGCTCCGCGGTTTCCGGCTGGACGGTGACCTTCGCGGCACCTGCCGCCTTCTTCGAGGAGCCGCTGCGCCGGTCGCTGTGGACCGGCATGGCGATCTGCGGCCTCGCACTCGGTGCCGCATCGCTGCTGGTCCTGCACTATGCCCGGCGGTTGTCCCGGTCGGTCGTCGGGCTGGCGCGGATGGCGGAAGCGATGCAGACGCCGGGCGCCACCCTGCCGCCGCCGCCGCCCGCCGACATGGAGGAACTGACTTCCGTCTATGACAGCATGAGGCAGGCGACCGACCAGCTGCGCAAAGCGGACGAACAACGGATGACCTCGATGCGCGAACTTCAGCATCGGGTGAAGAACGACCTGCAAGCGATCATGGCCCTGCTCGCGCTGGAAAGCCGGCAGAGCAAGAGCGACGAGACCCAGCGCATCCTGAAGGAGTTGGAAGGCCGCATCGAAGCGCTCCGGCTCGTCCACAGCCGGCTGTACGAAGCCAAGCTGATCGGCCGGATCGAGCTGGGCGGGTATCTGCGCGAGTTGTGCGGAAACTCCGTCGCCCTGTATGGGCGCGGCCATGCCGGGGCCATCCGCTTCGAAGCGGCGGTCGACGAAATCCATGTCGACCACGACACCGCCGTCTCGCTCGGCCTGATCGCCAACGAGTTCATCACCAACAGCGCAAAGCATGCATTCCCCGGCCGGGCCGGGACCATCAGCCTCGACCTTGCCGTGCCCGAACCGGGCGAAGTCCGCCTGCGGCTGTCGGACAACGGGGTCGGGCTGCCGCCGAACCGGACCCGGTCGTCCGGCATGCGGCTGATCTCGATGCTGGCCGGACAGGTAGGGGCGAAGCCGGAATGGGGCGCGGGGGCCGGCACCTCCCTGGGGCTGTCCTTCCGCGTCGAGGAGGAACGGGCGGCGGCGTGACGCGAATCCTCCGCCGCAGGCGTCGCGAGGAGAGGTGCCGGTGGGGGCTCCCGGCGGGGGTTTTCCTGTCCGGGCCAATCCGATAGTGTTACGCACGCGCACGTTAAGGGTTTGTTTGCCCTTTTCACGCCACCTAAGGCCTGCGCACATTCGCACGCCCCGGGGATCCGCCGTCCATGCCTTCCGACGCCCAGACTGGAACGATGGGAACCGCCGCGGCAGCGATGGGCAATGCCGAACCGGTCAAGCTCGCAGAACGCTACGAGATACAGCCCGGCGCGCCGATACCCCTGCTGAATGCCGTCGGCGGCAACGCCTTCACCGCCAAGGCTCTGCGCGAGAAGCGGATCGAGCCCTTCGCGATCATCTGCCACGCCGCGATGCTGCCGCGGATGGACATCTGCTCCACGGTGGGCAGCCTCGACAACGCAACCCACATGCGGCTGCTCGACTGGGGGCTGGTGGACTGGCCGCAGGACCGCGGCCGGCGCTATTGCCTGGTGTTCGAACGGCCGGGCGGCAAGCGGCTGATGGGGTCGCTGACCGACACGCTGGACCCGATGCCGGAAGACCAGCTGACCCGGCAGATCATCCACCCGCTGGTGTCGGCGCTGAAGGAGCTGTCGAGCCGCGGCGTGATCCACGGTGCGATCCGCCCGACCAACCTGTTTTACCGCGATCTCGCGGGTGGCGGGCTGATGCTGGGCGACTGCGTGTCCACGCAGCCCGGCTATGGCCAGCCGGTTCTGCTGGAGACGATCGAGCGCGGCATGGCCAACCCGGCCGGCCGCGGCACCGGCACCATCGCCGACGACCTCTATTCGCTGGGCGTCACCCTGCTGATCCTGGCGCTGGGCCGCAACCCGCTGGCCGGGCTGGACGACGACGCGGTCCTGCAGGCGAAGATGGAGCGGGGATCCTACCCGGCCCTGGTCCAGCAGCTCCGGCTGCCGCTGGCGATCAACGAGGTGGTGCGCGGCCTGCTGGTGGACGATCCGAAGCAGCGCTGGACCCTGAACGACCTGGACCTCTGGGTCGCCGGCCGCCGGCTCAGCCCGAAACAGCCGCAGATCTCCCGCCGCGCCGCCCGGCCGCTGGAATTCCAGGGAGCCGAATACTGGCACTGCCGCACGCTGGCCCGCGCCTTCGCCCGCCACGCCCCAGCCGCCGCAAGCGTCATCGAAAGCGGGGAGCTGGACAAGTGGCTGCGCCGGTCGATGGGCGACGAGGTGCGGGCGGAGGCGGTCGGCAACGCCATCCAGACCGCGTCCAGCGGCAAGGGCGGCAGCCAGGGCGACCGGCTGGTGGCGCGCGTCTGCATCGCGCTGGACCCGACCGCCCCCATCCGCTACCGCGGCCGGGCGATGATGCCGGACGGCATCGCCACCATGCTGGCCGAGGCCTTCATGCGCGGCGAATCCCCCCAGGCGGTGGCGGAGGTGATCGCCAACCAGCTGCCGATGTTCTGGGTCAACGTCCAGACCGACTTCAAGCCGGAATTCGTGCCGCTGGTGCAGACCTTCGACCAACTGCGCGGCTTCCTCGACCGCTCGTCCCACGGGCTGGGGGTGGAGCGCGTGCTGTACGAGATGAACCCGACCATGCCCTGCATGAGCGCCCTGGTCGCCAAGCAGCTGCCGACGACGCCGGCCGAACTGCTGCGGGCGCTGGACTGGATCGCCGCCGGGGGCGAGCGGCACAAGGACCCCATCGACCGGCAGGTCGCCGCCTTCCTCGGCGCCCGCAACAAGCGCGGCGACGAGCTGCTGTTCACCCAGCTCGGCAGCGGGGTGGAGCCGATGCGGCGCGTCATCGCCATGCTGACCATCCTGTCCGACATCCAGGCCCGCACCGGGGTGGACGGGCTGACGCATCTGGCTTCCTGGGTGGTGGCGCTGCTCGACCCCGCCTTCCGCCGCTTCCACAACCGGCCCCAGCAGCAGGAGGTGCGCAAGATGGCCGACGCCGCCGCGCACAACGGCCGGCTGACCGAACTGCTGAAGGTGGTCGACGACCCCGAGGCGCTGCGGCGCGACCGGCTGGAATTCGAAGCGGCGCAGATCGCCTATCGCGAGGCGGATGCGGAGATGGACAAGATCCGCCACACCATCGCCGACCGCAACGCCATCATCGAGACGTCGGGCCGGCAGGTCGCCGCCATCGTGTCCAGCCTGCTGTCGACCGTGCTGGTCGCCGGCATCATCCTGCTCTTCGCCTTCTGACCGGACATTGTGGGGATCGCCATGGCGCGCAAGAAAAAGAAGAAGGGCGGCGCCCTCACGCTGATCCTGCTGATCATCCCGGCGGCGCTGATCGTGCTGCCGACCACCATCCTGTTCGGGGTGGGGATGATCCCGACCATCGTCGCCTATGTCGTCGACCGCGATCCCGACAAATCGGCGCCGATCACCGTCGGCGGGCTGAATTTCTGCGGCTGCATGCCCTTCGCCATCGATTTGTGGAAGCACCAGCACACCATCGGCGCCGCCGCGAAGATCTTCGCCGACCCGCTGGCCTGGCTGGTGATGTACAGCGCCGCCGCCGTCGGCTGGGGGCTCTATTACGGCATCCCGCCGCTGGTCGCCGGCATGGAGGTCACCCGCGCCGAAAAGCGGGTGGAGGTGCTGAAGCAGAAGAAGGTGGCGCTGGTCCAGGAATGGGGACCGGACGTCGCCGGCGATTACTTCGACGAGTCCGGCGGCATGGAGCCGGGCGCCGAAATGGAAGGCGCGTGAAGGAACCCGCCCCCTGCGACAGGCCCTGCTTGCAACCGGGGCCGGCGGCAGGGCATGATCGGCGGTACGGACCGCTTGGTCGGCCGAGGGGTCGGGATGTTCAGCGTCAGCCAGGATGAAGCCGCCGCCATTCAGAAGGCGTTTCACGAAAGCGGCGAATGGGCGGCGGTCGTCGAGTTGCGGCGGCATTTCCCCATTCAGGACAATGTGAACGCCCTGAACGCCGTACGGGCTATCGTACGGTGGGCCCGGCCGCCGCATGCGGCTCCCGCCGATACGCCCGTCTGACCGGGATCAGCCGACGCTGGCCGCCACCGCCCGCGCCACTTCGGCGTGGATGGAATCGTGCTGCTTGAAGTCCTTCGCCGTCTGGGTCAGGTAGCTGGCGACCAGCAGCGGCGCGCGGTTCTCCGGCCAGAGGATGGCGATGTCGTTGGCGGTGCCGTTGGTGCCGGTCCCGGTCTTGTCGCCGACACGCCAGCCGGCCGGCAGCCCGGCGCGCAGCCGCTTGTCGCCGGTCTTGTTGGCGATCATCCAATCGGCCAGCTGCCGGCGGGAGTCCGGGCGCAGCACCTCGCCGACCAGCAGCCGTTCCATGCTGCGCACCATGGCGGCCGGCGTGGTGGTGTCACGCGGATCGCCGGGAATGGCGGTGTTCAGCGTCGGTTCGTTGCGGTCCAGGCGGGTGGTCTTGTCGCCGATTCCCCGCAGGAAGGCGGTGAGGCCGGCCGGGTTGCCGACGCCCGGCAGCAACAGGTTGGCCGCCACATTGTCGCTGAGCGTCATCGTCGCTTCACACAGTTCCGCCACCGTCGGCGGCGTGCCGTTCAGCCGGGTTTCCGCGAAGGGCGCATAGGGCACCAGATCGGCCGATGTCACCGGAATCCGGCGGTCCAGCCGCTCCTTGCCCTGGTCCACCGCCTTCAGCACGGCGGCAGCCAATAGAAATTTGAAGGTGCTGCACATCGGGAACCGCTCGTCCACGCGCCAGCCCTGCAACCGGCCCGTTCCGGTGTCGAGCATCGCGACGCCCAACCGTCCGCCGGTCCGTCCCTCCAGCGCCGACAGGCGCTCTGCCAGCCCATCGGCCGCGGAGTCCTTGACTTTCGCCGCCTGCGCCGCAGTTGCAGCAAACAGCAGCGCCCCGCCCGTCGCCACCAGGAAACCCCGTCTTCCGATCATTGCGACCTCCATCCTTGCCGTTGCGATGGCCGGACGATAGAAAGCCGGCGCCACGCGAACAAACGAGGTTTCCTCGCGGAAGCCAAAAATAAAACTAATGGCGGAAGAGCTTTCCCGGTCCGCCGCCGCCGTGGCACCCTATGGACCGCCAGCGATGGGCGAAGGGAGCAGGCGGATGCCGTTGCGTCAGGACATGGAGACCGGCCGGTTCGAGGCGCGGGCCGAGGATGGCACCGTCCATTCGGTCGTGGAGGTCACCAGCTACATCCAGATGGTCACTTTCCGCGGCCCGGCCGGCTGGGTGCCGGAAGGGAAGAGCTATCGCCTGGACGGCGGCGAGGTGGTGGAGGAGACGGCAGACGGCGGGCTCCGCATCGCCGCGACGGGGCTGGCGCTTCGGCGGATCGGCTGAGGACCGGCGTTTCTGTTTCACGCATGCTCTCAACGGCCGTAGGACGGAAGCCACCAACATGGCCCGGTGCTGACAGCCAATCAAGCTCGCTAATTTTCTTCATTCCGCCAGTCAAGAGAAGCGCCTTCCGGCGTACGTCATGAACTATACCTTGGATGTAGCTAAACTACATTCTAGAGCTTCGAGCTTTCTCAACACTGTTGCTTCTGTCGTGTAAGTGGTCGCGCCATCGGATGATCCAGATCAATCATTCCGACAAGTGGTATGACCACTCTTGCGAACCGATCAGGGAGGATGTAGGTTTCCTACATACCGCAGGGAACCGCGACATCGCAGGTTCCGGGCCCGTTTGCCGGCCGCATGGCGACACCCGACGGGAGACGCCCGATCATGGTTACGACTGTCAAATCCCTCTCCGACCTGAACGCCCTGATATCCCGGGTGAAGGCTGCGCAAGCGCGCTTTGCCGACTACCCGCAGGAGAAGGTCGACCTGATCTTCCGCAGCGCGGCGCTGGCCGCCGCCGACGCCCGCAT